>Ga0308157_10000238_pt1 | contig 213543 bp, 230 predicted proteins | sample PhyBR1_FD_201035 | JGI IMG/M metagenome (GOLD analysis project Ga0308157, IMG submission 201035) | Phyllosphere microbial communities from UC Gill Tract Community Farm, Albany, California, United States - DLSLB.R1 | ecosystem: Host-associated > Plants > Phyllosphere > Unclassified | place... | reverse complement strand
GATGATCAGTAGTTATTTTAATGTTTTCTTCTAGAATTTCATTATCCATTTTAGTCATCAAATAATTAAGAGTGAATAAGTGATGATATCACAAATATTCTTTTTTAGTAATTGTAAAATCTAAAACTTTTCCGTCTCTTTTCACCTTTACATCAATAGAATTCTGATCTCTTTCTATGCGATTTTGCAGATATTTACAAACAGAAGCTTTATCCAGATTTTCTAAACTTACATTGTTAATGCTCAGAATTTCATCATCAATTTTCAAAGGAACATCATTCCCGCTAAATAGCAATACAACTTTTGCTTTTTGATCGATAAATCGGTATCCAAAGCCGAAAGATTCCAATTTTGCGGGATAATTTTTGATTCTATTTAAATATATTTTATTGTTTTTCCAATCCATTATAAATCTGAATTTTTTCAGAAATTCGTTTCCCAGCAGACTTGAAGATCCGGTAGAAACAATTTCATTTTCAAATTTTTGTTCATCCAAAAGAACTTTTTCTGGTTTAAAATAATAGGAGCTTTCCTGTTTTCCTGCTCCAAAAGCTCCTACAGAAGCAGTTCCGTAAGTTTCAACAGATTTTACTTTAGTATTTGTGGGATCATATTCTGTGTTAGAAATTCTAAAGGTCCCTGTAAAGCCGGTATCAAAAGCAAGATTTATCTTTTCATCTAATATCTGAGCTTTTATAACAGGCGTTTTTTGTGGTTTAGGATCGAAAGAAAATACCGTTTCATAGCCTTCTTTGGAAAAGTTTGTCAGATCTTTAGTCGCTTCCAATAAGTTTTCAGAATAATTGGTTCTCCAGAAAAGTTTTGCCATTTGATTGGCTCCAATAATGCCATCAATTTTAAGGCACTCAAATTCAATTCCCTTTAAATCCATCACAATAGCACCAATATTTTTGAAAGTAATTTGATCAATTTTCATTTCGGGTATTACCGTAAAAATCTGTTCCTGTTTATTCTTTTTGGAATCTGTGACTTTACTGCGGTGTTTTTTCTTAAGATTGAGCTCGCTGTAAATTGAGGTAGAAATCACAGTCGGAGCACCACTATCGAAAAGAAACTGATATATTTTCCCGTTGATATTTACTTTTACAAAAGGTAATTCGTTGGTATACGTCAGATTAATTTTTTCAACAGAATTCTGCAGTTCGGCTTCACCATTTTCGAAAAATCTTTTCCCTTGTGCTGAAACTATAATTGTGAATAGTATTAAAACAGCGAGTATATATTTTTTCATATTTATTTTCTATAAAAATAGTATTTTATCGCCTATACAGCCAAATCATTGCATTAAATAGATTACAAGCTTTTGTCTTCAAACATTTTAATCATTTTCTTTTCGCCTTACTTTTAATTTAAATCAAATACGGTTTCCCGTAAAAAAAATGTGTATGGTTTGCCTATTATTGCAACATAAAACGAATAACCATGGAAATTTTTCTCATTTTATTTTTGGTTGGATTGGCTGTGTATTTCTACACCAGATCTAATAAACTAAAGACCGAAATTAAAAACAAAGACCTTAAAATTAATGATTTAACGAAAATTATTAATCAGTTTCAATCTGAAATATTAAAATACCAGAATGAAAATAATTCTTTAAAAACAAACCTCCAGTCTGCAAAAAAAGACTTGTCTTATATTCAGATTACCAATCGGGAATTAAAAGATAAAATTGCTGAGCTAAGCAAATATCAAAACATTATCGATGTGAAAATTGAATGTGAATATCTGCTTAAAAAAGCTCAGAAAGATTATGAAAAGCTGAGAGAAAGAGGTAATCTGGAATTATCTGAAGCTCAGGAAAGCGCAAAAGAATCACGAAGAAACATTAAAGAGCTGAGCGAAAAGAAGCAGAGAGAAATCGAACTTTTGTATGAAAATGCAGTACGAGAATCTACAAGAATCATCAATCAAGCTGAAAACAAAGCAGAAACTATCGGCGGCGATGCATACAGAAGCCTTAGAGAAGCTGATGAAATTGCAAGCAGAATCCAGGCAATGAAAAACGTTATTAAAGGTTACGGAAACGAATATCTTGTGCCGAGTTATACCCTTTTGGATCAGCTAGCTGAAGATTTCAGTCACAAAGACGCAGGTGAAAATCTTAAAAAGCTCCGTCAGAATAATAAAATGATGATCGTCAACCGACAAGCCGGAATCTGTGAATATATGGACAATGAAAGAAAAAAAACGGCTGTAGATTTTGTGATTGATGCTTACAACGGAAAGGTAGATTCTATTTTGTCAACCGTGAGAAAAGATAATTATGGAATTTTGAAACAGAAAATCGAAGATGCTTTTCAGTTGGTTAATTTTAACGGAAAAGCTTTCAGAAATGCAAGAATTTCAGATGTTTATCACCAGGCGAGGCTTGAAGAACTTAAATGGGCAGTTGTAGCACAGGAATTACGGGCAACGGAACTCGAAGAGCAGAGACAAATTCGTGAACAGATCCGTGAAGAAGAGAAAGCCCGAAAGGAGTTTGAAAAAGCAATAAAAGATGCCGAAAAAGAGGAACAAACTTTAAAACGTTTAATCGAAAAAGCCGAAGCACAAGTTTCCATAGCCAATGAAGCACAAAAAGCTATATTTCAGCAAAAACTTGAGGAGCTACAAGGAAAACTAGAGCAGGCAGAAGAAAAAAATCAAAGAGCTATCTCAATGGCTCAACAGACAAAAACCGGAAATGTATATGTCATTTCAAACATCGGTTCTTTTGGAGAGCACGTTTATAAAATTGGGATGACGAGACGTTTAGAGCCCTTAGACCGCGTTCGTGAATTGGGAGATGCAAGTGTTCCTTTTGAGTTTGATGTACATGCAATGATTTATTCAGAGGATGCTCCCGCTTTAGAAAGGCAGTTGCATAAGCAGTTTCTTAAAAATCAACTTAATAAAATAAATCCAAGAAAAGAATTTTTCAGACTTAATCTAGGTGATCTGAAAAGTCATCTTGAAACCATCGGAATCAATTGTAAATGGACACTTTTGGCAGAAGCAAAGCAATATAGAGAAACGCTGAAGCTTGAGGAAGAAATGAAAACCGATAAAAACCTCGAAGCTGAATGGGAACGTTATCAGAAAACAGCAGATCCCATAAGCTATGAAGAAATCATTGAAGAAGTTTCTGTTTGATAACCAATTCATTGTTTGAGCATTAGCGAAAAATTACGATAATTTTTATTTTTTTCTTTGTCGGAATAAAAAAACGTTTTATATTTGCACCACTGAAAACAACGATACAATCGGAGTTTTTGGAGAGATGGCAGAGTGGTCGATTGCGATAGTCTTGAAAACTATTGACTGTAACAGGTCCGGGGGTTCGAATCCCTCTCTCTCCGCCAGTTGGGGAACCAAAATAAGCTAAAACGCTGTAAACATCAATGTTTACAGCGTTTTTTGTTTTAACGATAGTATCAAAAAGACCCTAAATAGGTCACTATTTAAATGTCCTATTTAGTGACCCATCCTAAAAAATTTAAAATGGGTCACGAAAAACTCAGGGAAACCCGACCAATAGGCAGTCTAATGATTGTACATCTTGCAAAAAGTGGTAACAAAAAGTAATTTATTAAACAATTAAAGTTACCACACAATGAACAAAACATTCAACCTGTTATTCTTTATAAAAAAGAATAAGATCAGAACAAACGGAACCGCTCCCATCTATTTACGAATCACGATAGATGGCAAGGCAGCTGACATTACTGCTAAAAGGTATATCGATCCAAAGAAATGGGATCATAAAGCCCATAAAGCAGTTGGCAATTCATTAGAAGCCAAAACACTGAACAACTATCTTAAAACTTTGGAACAACAAGTTTACGATTCTCACTATCTGATGCTGAAAGAAGAAGATTTTGTAACAGCAGAAAGTTTAAAATCCAAACTGCTTGGAACCGACATTACAACCCGGACGCTCATTCCTATTTTTCAAGACCACAATGATAAAGTTGAAGCATTGGTTGGTCAGGATTTTGCTCCGGGAACTTTGGAGCGTTATAAAACCTCTCTGAAGCACACACAGGAATTTCTGAACTGGAAATACAAAACCTCTGATATTGACATTACAAAAATCGACAACGTCTTTATAAATGAATATGACTTTTGGCTTCGAAGCGTACGTAAATGCGCAAACAATACGGCAGTAAAGTATCTTAAAAATTTCAAAAAGATCATTAGATTATGTATGGCGAATGGCTGGCTCAGTAAAGATCCTTTTCTTGGATATAAAGCGAAGCTCAAGATAGTCGAACGACCATATCTGAGCAGAGAAGAAATTCAGGTGGTTTATGAAAAGGAATTTGTGTCAGAGAGATTAAGTCAGGTAAGGGATATTTTCCTTTTTAGTTGTTATACAGGATTAGCTTACGTTGATGTAAAGAAATTATCGAAAATGCATGTCAATTTTGGAATAGATGGTGACAAGTGGATTTTTACACATCGTCAGAAAACCGATACCTCAACCAGAGTTCCATTATTACCTTTAGCACAAGAACTTATTTCAAAATATGAAGACCATCCGGAATGCATAAATTTAAATGTGTTATTTCCTGTACTCAGTAATCAGAAAATGAATTCCTACCTCAAAGAGATTGCTAATGTATGTGGAATCACTAAGGAGTTGACATTTCATATAGCAAGACATACATTTGCTACCACAATAACATTGTCCAATGGTGTTCCGATCGAAAGCGTAAGTAAGATGCTGGGACATACGAATATAAAAACGACACAACATTACGCCAAGATTTTGGATCAGAAAGTGAGCAATGATATGTTGGCATTAAGAATCAAACTTCAAGATACATAGTAGAATAAAATCAAAATCAAGCTAAAAATAATTCAACAATTCCGTCTTGTTATAAAGATGGAATTGTTTACCAAATACTGTAAGATTGCGATAGATGGATTAACGAACATCCTTTCCATATAGTTAGATTGAGAAGCCTAAATCTTTCTTTCTCTATATTTAGCTGCAGGTTTTAATGCTCCTGCAAAATCAAGCATAACGATTTTACTTCCAATAAATGGATTGTAAGAAGGCTGGTAATCAATGTAACCCAAAGAATGAAGATTCTTTAGGCACTTGTGATAAGTTGCTTTTGAATTTATTTTACTGATTCTCATTACTTCATCCCGGGAAATACTTATAGGATTCCTGAAACGATTGAAATTCCAGAATTGAAACAAAGCAAAATATAGACTAATATGTGTAGGATTAAGTATGCCATCTTGAATCACCTTCTCATAGAAGCCTGTAAGATGTTTTATATAATTCATTTTACTTAATTTTGAGCATTTAAGAAATTATCATTTGTTATTCAACATTTTTTCTATATCCTTATAATTATAGTATAACGTGCCTCCGACGCGAGTAAAAGATAAGTTACCATTAACGCGAAGATTTTGTAATGTTCCGGTGGAAATTTTCAAAAGTTCTTTAACCTCTGATGATCGCAACCATAATTTCTGCTCTGAATTTTTAATATTAAAAAGTGTTTTGATATCTTCAAGTAATTCAATCTTGAACTCCTGAAGATCTTCTTTAGTAACAAGGTTTACTCTCATAAGTTTTTATTTTCTAATTTTTTTTACAAAGTTGAGCTATCGAACTATTGTAAACAATAGTATAACCATGAAATGGTCTACTTAAGAACATTCTGGAATGATTTGAAAAATTTGAAGATTAAAAAAGAATAAATAAGACCAAGCTGGAATTTATAATTACTTTTGAGTAATAAGCTTCAACAATTAGAAAAATGAAGTGCATCACTCACCTTTTCAAATAAAATGAGATAGCAGAAACACGATCTATAAACTTTGAAGAATCCAATGACATACTCAATCGCGTTTTCTGTTTCTGACAAAATGGTTAAATTTAAAGAGTTCAGTTGTCTGAGCATCTCAGTCTTTCTTGGGAACAGTTGTAGAGTTACGAAAATGTCGTTTTTTTTGTTATACGTGTCAATACGTTCAAGCCTTCTTTGATAATCATTTTAGACGTGCATGTAAAAAAAAATAAGGTAAAATAGTATCAGTTGCATACACATAAACCAAGTGTACCTTTTTTATTCCGCACAAATAAAAAGGCCATTTTTGATTGGAAAATTCTATTAATGCACAGAATTTCAAAGACAAAATTATTTTTTAAATTTTGAAAAATGTAATATAAGATGTCAATTATTAAAATATCAATTAAATTATACACTTGTGTTCACCAACTAAAAAAATGAGTTTTAGTAGAATTTACCAATATATGGTGAAATTTAATTAATATAAATCGTTGCTTTTAGCCCACTCTATTAGTTAGGCAAACTCTATAAAAGATAATTGTGAGCAATTGGAATTAGGTTTGACTTCTCATAAATAATTTCAGAACCCCATTTCTGACAATAAATGAGTTGTTAAAAATCATGTGCCGAATTTTCCTGTAGTCTTACTCTTACCTTCTTCTGGCCTGCTTCTGCTTTTAGTGATATCTGTTCTATTAAAAACCTAATATTATCTGCAGTAAAGGGCATGCCATTGTGTTTAAAACTGACATATTCTGGTTGGTAATCTATTCTTATCTGAGCCCCTTTGTCCAAATGTACATCTGTTACATTTTGAATCAATTCCCAAATCCATCGTTTAGGCGTAATAGGAGATTTTTCTACGAGTGAACGTAATTCACCCATTTCTTTGGAAATTTTAGTTGCTATTATTTGATGGTGTGCTTTCTGCCCTAAAGAGTCAAATCTCGATTTGTAAGACATTAATTTATAGGTTAAAAGTTTTAGCCAAATTTACAAATAACATTACAGTGAATTAGATTTTTTGACACCTATCTTCTTCTTTTTACCTCTTTATTCTCGAAATCTACATTAACCTCCGTTTTACCAACTCATTTATGCAATGGATTATTATAAATGTCTTTTTTCGGAAATAAGCAAAATAAAGTCCTATTTTCATCCAATCTTTCTTTAATATAATTACAGATGATCATATGCTTTCATTTCAAATCTTATTACATTACGAATCAAAAAATTATTTAGAATATATAGAAAACGATAATAAACAAGACAGTAATAATTGGTGATAATCTTGTTTTTAAATTAAGCTAATTTGAAAAACTGTCAAACTGGAGAAAGTCTGCTTAGTTTTAACGAGAAATATGTTTGTTTTGAATTACTTATAAAATGAAAAGAGTGTCTGCAATAATTAAACATGAATTAGACATTAACCGCAAAAAATAAACGTAACATAAGAGGCTAAAAAAGTTTGTGCTTTGCTGAAGGTAAAGAGTTTCAAAATTGCTACCCTCGGATGATTGCAAAAATGTTTTTACTGAATAATCAATTCTCAAAAAACGATAATGTATTAAACTCTTTAAGATTCTCTAATCTCAGATGTCAAATATAAAATATGTTTAATATTCCTGAAGATACATAAAAAAGACCGTTTTCATAATTTGAAAACAGTCTTTTTTACAATAACTTAAATTATATTATTTTTATATGTTTTTCGTTTAAAAGCGATGAATTTTTAATTTAAACTATAATTGTATGTCACATTAGCCCAAAAAACTTCATCTCCCGTCTGAGTCATATTGCTTGGGCTAGTAAATGTGTCTGAGGGGAAAATATTGCTGTAGTTAGCAATTCCAAAACCTGTTATTTTTGAAATAAATAAAGCTTGGGAGTTATCTAACGGCACTTTTTTAAGGTACTTAAAAACTCTTTTTACTTTTAAAGAAGATATATTTTTATCAAAATCCCCCAAGTATTCGAGATTATTATTTTCCTTAATGAAAACAGAATCCTGCTTCAAAGAAATATTGTATTTCAGATCTGCACTATTTTCCGTAATTAATGTCAGGCTCATCTCTTCAAGGTTAATTTCTACTTTTTTCCATGAAGGCTCCTTGTAAAGAGTCCAATAATTCTGAATATAGCTTTCAGTAACATTTATTGAGTTGCCCGAAGGGCCTTTAAATAAATTTACATTATTTACAACATAATTTTTAAAAGACAGACTAATCTTTGCAGATGCAAGCGGTGGACTTGTGGTAACTTCACTATCATCGCTTTCACAGGCCAAGCATGTGAAAACTGCAATGATTAAATAAATATATATTTTCATAGGACAAAATTAATCAATTATGATATATGTGTTATTAGTACTTGGAAGCAATTTATACGTATAATCCTCTTCATAATTAGAAATATATTCGCATGGAAATCTGCCTCTGGGAACACATACCCCCTGCTCTCGATGATAAGGAAGATTCGGAAGACTCATTCCAGTATTTAAACCTGCGTTTTGTAGCGTGACCTGTTCTACAGTTTCTGTATAATTCCAGTTATTAGAAGTTGGTGCACCACTTTTGATTCCCTTTTTTAATTTCTTTTCAATAGTAAACTTAATACTCGGCGGTGCTATCATGTTAGTATGACTACGGCTGGAATAGAAATACAGTTTAACGTCCACGTTTTTATTACGTCCACTGCTTACCATATTCTCATGTGCCATACGTACGTATACCGGAGGTTTTCTAATGTCATACTTAAATGTTGTCTTTACCTGTGAATTATCGTTTAAATATGAATACGAGCAAAATATTGGAACACCAGGTTGACTTTTAGAAAATGTTCCCTTTGCGACATGATTTACAAATGATTGATATCCTTGAAAAGATTGCACAGCTGTAACACCGCTTCCACCTATTAGATAAAGATTGAAATCAGCCCCATCTAGAAAGTTTCGCTCTTCCTGAGTCAAAGTACTTTCCCCGTTAACAAACAATTTACTAAAACTTTCATTTAGAATCGTACGGGCCGTCTCAGTCAGCTCATTCGTTTCAATTGAAAGTATCCCCATTCTTCCGTAAGAAATTGAACTTACATATACTGGCTCTACACCTCCGGTATCTAGATTAGTATCATTAACCAAAGAACCGTTAGGAAGATCCATATCCAAGGTAAATGATGTTTGGTAAAACTTTACATAAAAGCCTGTTCGCTTTGAAATCATTCCCTCTTCAATATTCGTTGATGAAGAGTTTTTTCCAAAAAGAGACCTTGTGTTTACGTTGGAACCAAACGCTACCTTCAATTCGTCATAAGACGTAAATTGTTCAATACTATAACTCAAGGTTCCATTTTGCGTAAAGTCGGCTGTCTGAAGATAATCTTGCACAAACTGTCTGGTTGCAGAAAGTGACGGATTATTCATAGTGAAAGCTGTTTTCTTATTGATTGCGGGAATCGAAAGAGAAACGGTTACTGGCTTTACAGAAGCACTTATAGGTTTAAAATCCAAATTCTGAATTGAATTACCTTTTAAGAGTGATCCCGGAAAAATATACATTGCCAAATTGGGAAGAACTACAGACTGTGAAGATTCAAATTCTTTTGTTTCAGTAAATTCTTCTTCATCTGTTTTTCCAAATATTGAGTTTGTTTTACTTCTACTATTTTTTAAAAACGAAGGGTATGTACCGTATGATGTTATATCAATAACTTGTTGTGAGGTTCTTTCTAAAATTTGTTCACTATCTCGGTTCAGAGAATCTGTTGCACAACTTTGTAATGTAGCCATCGAGACTGCCATTACATATAAAAATTTTTTCATTAATCTTTTTCTACTGTAAATGTGGTATAATATACAGAGTTGTCTCCTGCATGTGAAGCTGAGAAATAAATTGGAACTCCAGGAGCTTGAGCGGTAAACTGTCCACCACTAACTATAAAGCTAATAAATCCTTCGTATCCGGTTACAACCTGTACAGCATCAGAACCAACACCTCCCAAAATATAAACTGTCAAATCAGATTCTTCAAGAATTTTTTTACTTTGAACATCAATGCTTAAAGATCCGTTGACCATTTTTGCGTTTAGGGCCGCTTTTAAGGCAAAAGCTGTTTCGTTATATGAATAGTCTGACTCCAAGGATATTACCCCTAATCTACCATAAGTGATTGAATTAATATAAACAGGATTATTCGGTGCAGCTAGACCTAAATCAGATTCATTTTTAAATATATTACCGTTATCAGGTATATCCATGTCAATGGTAAAATTCTTCTGAGTGAACTTCGCAAATATTCCGGTATTTTTCTTCACCTTGTTATTGCTTCCACTGATATCAATATTGAAAATTCCCCCTATGTTTACATTTGCTCCAAAAGCAATTTTCAATTCACTGTAATAAGAGAACTGCTTAATATTGTAATCAAAGGAAAGAATTTGCTGACCACTGAAGTTAGCATCATTCATTGCCTTAAATATTGAAGCTCTCATACTTGAAAGTGAAGGCTTTTGTATTTGATCAACTACATAAGCTGAAGGGAAAGAATAAGAAACGGTGATCGGTTTTGTAGGGTAAGTAATTGGTGTGTACGATAAATTATCCAATGTTGTGGAATTATATACACCTCCAATAAATGTTTTATTTGGTGCAGTAACAACCATCTGATCACTGTTTAAAGTAACAGTACTTGTTTTTGCACTGGATGTTACTTTTTTTCCATCTACAAAGATTTCGTCGTAGTTTAAATTTTTTGAAGGTAAGACAACTGTTGGGTTAATACCTCTGGAAGCAAATGTTTTTGTCACTTCATTTTGAATTTCCTGATTTATTTCAGAATTTAGGTCATCATTACAAGAGGTAACGGACAAGCTTAAAAGGCCTACTAGTACTAGTGGCAGAATGATTTTTTTCATAATAATATTTCCTTGTGGAGCGACAAATGTATATTTTAAATGTAAACCACACAAGCAAAAACCTCTTAACATCACTAATTAGTGATTCTTCAATTGTGAATTTTAGATTGATTTCAATTGGCAAATAAAGATTTGACAAATTTTCAAACAAAAACACAAATCGTTATTTCAATTTTTTAGAAAACAATAAAAAATAAATATTTTAAAATAATTCAGATTTGCCATAAAAAGAGAAAATTACAGTTTTTAAAGACATTTCAACCTTTGTGATTTAATATTAAATATATGATATGTTTTTTTCTTGAAATGCCAATCGAATTAATAAAAATTTATAAAATTCATTAGAGAGTACATAGTATGAATTCAAGTATTTATTTTATGGTTTTATGGATCTAAGGTGTAAAAAAAAGCATCTTTTTATCGAGTTGCTTTTAAATTTACCTGCCGTTTTAGACAAACTGATAGGATTCTCGTGAGGCTATGATATCTCCAATGAGATAACTTCCTTTTTATATTTTTCAACACAATCTAAATTCTTATCGAAATAAACCTAATATTAATTTAGCTATTGTCCCTCATTAAGCACTCTTCTGGGCTAGGAATCTTTACTGAATTTATGGTAGCAACAATCTTAAATAGAGCATTTTTAACGTAGAAAATGAGAGATTTTAAAAAAAGCAACAAAACTGTTGATTTAAGAAGATCAATTATCAGATATAGGTCTTGCAAAGTTCTTAGGAGTTGCAAAAAGCACAGCGAATAGTTATAGAATTAGTCTTGGTTATCATCGTAGATACTTCGTTTCTAGGCCTTATTAATTTGAGATCTATTATTTAGCCAGCTTATTTGTTCAGTACTCTAAGTTTCCCTCTATTCATCACATCTTAAAATATTAAAGTATAAAAAGTTATTGCTATGTTTTTTTTTGTATAAGCCGCTCTAGAACTATTTTGGGGGAATGTGTTCCAGATTAAATAAAAATAATGGAACTATTATGGGAATTACACATGTTTGGAGTATCTTAGTGCTAAACTCATTGAGCATACATTAGGTTTTGTGATTGGCTCCTCAAAGTACCTTAGCTTTTTCAGCAATATCTTCTTGTAGAAAAGATGAGGCGGAAGTTGTAGATTATTTTGGAGAGGCCTTATGAACTTCGTTGCAAGCTCATTACACATATAGTAGTTCTGGTATATTTGATGTAAAAGCAGATATCAATCTGCAAGATGGCAAATGCAGTATTTCTCCTAAGAAATCTGTTGATACTCAATAATGGGATTAGTTCAGTACATGTTTTTGATTAAGTTAAGAAATTATAAAATATAACTTGTTAAAATGTCTATTCTTCTAGAAGTTGATTGATTTGTCCGTAGAAAGAATCCTTACTATAATCAGCCATTCCATCATGTTTCATTCTTATTTTTCCAGTCTTGTCCAAAACTACGGTTGTCGGAAGTGAACCACTGAAATATTCCTTTGAAACACTTCCATCTGGAATTAAAAATGGCACCGTGAATTCTTCCTCTCCAAGATACTTTCTTCCGGCTTTCAAGTCCTCATCCATATTGATTGTGAGGAAAATGAGCTCACTATTCCTTCCATATTTTTCGTAAAATCTTTGAATTGATGGAAATTCTGCTCTACAAGGTGGACACCATGAAGCCCAGAAATTAATAAACACCACCTTACCCTTCAATTCAGAAACATTGATGATCTTTCCGTTTTCATCTTTTACTCTAAAGCTTTCAGAGACGGATGGAGTTTCTTCTAAGGGTTTTCCAACACTTTTTTTCTCAATTTTTGGATTCAATAGACTTGTAGAAATTATTTGTCGCATCAGCCAAGCTTTTGCACCTGGACTTACCAAGAGGAGAATAAATATTCCTACGAAAAATACAGTGCTCCAGTTTTTTCTGAGCCAAATCTTGAATTTTTCCATTTTTATATAATTATGCTTATTGCAAAAGTTGTTTTCTAACTTCTGCTTCTTCGACAAATCCCAGATTTTCCCAGATCACATTTTTGTTTTTGTCTAATTTTAAAACAGGAAGTGCAGAAAGATTCAGTTCTTTACATCATTGAGTGTTTTCATCAGCATTGATTCTTACGACTTTTACTTTGTCCGACCATTCAGATCCTATTTTTTTGAGGTATGGCTCCATTTTTCTGCACGGGGCGCACTGTTCTGCGTGGAAATCAACGAGAAAAAGAGTTTCACTATCCAATAATTCATTGTACTGTGCAAGACTCATTCCTCCAGAGGTAGACTTTTTAATCTCCGGGAGATCTGCATTTCTCCATTTACCCTCAACACTAATATCGAATGCGGAAACATTCCAACCCATATGGACTGCAAAAACGGCATTTCGCCCTTTCCCTTCTGCAGGGAAAAGAATGGAACCAACCGTTAGTTTTGACAATTGTTCTTTTAAATAATTATTGGGTTCTTCACCATAAGCAAACTCTTCCTGGCTATATCGGTCATCCCATCTTGAAGTCCACAGGTCATTTACTTTATGATCTTTCATATTAATGTTTTTTATTTTGTTTCAATTTAGTGATTTCAGATCTTACAATTAGAAGTTGCACCGTTTGCAACCACCCACTCTTTCATTCCACCTGAAAAATTTTTCACTTTTTCAAAACCGTTTTTTCCTAGAATTGAATACGCGATTGCTGCCCTATCACCACTCTGACAATGAATGATCACTGTTTTGTCTTTAGAAATTTCATCAAGATGGTCTTCCAAAGTGCCGACAAAAACATTGTCCGCATTTTGTATGTGAGCTTCTTCATATTCTGTTTTGTTTCTCACATCCACAATCTGTATATCGTCTCGATTCAGATAGGTTTCAAACTCGTTGATATCAATAATATCAGAAGTCAGCAAATCTAGACCAAAATCATTTACATCTTCCACGAAACCCATCATTTGATCCATCCCTATTCGCATTAGTTTTCTTGTAAGATCATCCATCTTATCTTGTTCTGCAATCAGAATAAATGGTTGAGAGTAATCTAAAATCCAACCCATCCACGTCGAAAAAGAATTATTACCCTGAATATTGATACTCTTAGGAAGAAAACCTTTTGCAAAATCTGCCTTAATTCTTGTATCAATGATGGTCACATTTTCAGAATATGCTTTGAGAAATTCTTCTTTGGAAAGTTTTCTTTGCTGAGGCACTTCGGTCAGTAAAGGTCTATCCACTTTATTGAGTTTTTTCATCATTGCAAAATATTTTGGTGGCTCAGGCTGCCCTTCCAATAAATTGCCAATGAAACCATCTTCGTCATCTTTATACTGAAATGCCCAATTACGGATCTTTTCGTAACCGACGGTAGAACTTGGAACAGCTCCGAGAGATTTTCCGCACGCAGAACCGGCACCGTGTCCAGGCCAAACCTGAATATATGAAGGAAGCCTGCTGAAATCCTGTACCGACTGATACATTTCTTTCGCACCTTTTTCTTGAGTTCCTTCGAATCCGGCTGCTTTTTCCAAAAGATCCGGTCTTCCTACATCGCCTACAAACACAAAATCTCCGGTGAATATCATAACTGGTTCATCTGCTGCCGGATGATCGGTCAGCAAAAAGCTAATGCTTTCTGGGGTATGTCCAGGCGTATGAATTACTTTTAAAGTCAGATTTCCAACTTTTATTTCATCGCCGTTCTTTACACCAGTATGCGGAAACTCATATTGCCAGTAGTCACCACCTTCATCAGAAAGATAAAGATCAGCACCAGTCACTTCAGCTAGTTCACGTGAGCCGGAAAGGAAATCTGCGTGAATATGCGTTTCTGTAATGTGTGTGATCTTGAGATTATTTTCTTTTGCTATCTGCAGATAGGTATCAATATCTCTTTTTGCATCAATAACAATCGCTTCGCCTTTTGCCTGACAACCGATCAGGTAACTTGCCTGCGCTAGGCTTTTATCGTAAATATGTTGAAAAAACATAACTTTTATTTTTATTAAACTTAATTTTATATTTTAAACGAAAGTGTAGAATAAACTCTTTAAAACCGAAGCTTCTCTCAATAGAAAACCTGCCGATCTACTTCTAATGTGGTAGTTTTTCTCTGTAATATCCGTAGACCCAAGTTCCCAAAATAGCACTTAGTAACGTAACAATCACAGCAAATGATCCTGTCCCGATTTGCGCAAATAAAGGACCCGGACAAGCTCCGGTTATTGCCCAGCCACAACCAAAAATGAGCCCGCCATAGATTTGACCTTTATTGAATTTTTTTGGCGCAATGGAAATGGGTTCTCCATCGAGGGTTTTGATATTGAATTTCTTGATCACCCAGATCGAAATCATTCCTGTAACTATTGCACTTCCGATAATGCCAAACATATGAAATGACTGCAGGCGGAACATTTCCTGAATTCTGAACCAGCTGATCACTTCAGACTTGACGAAAACAATTCCGAATAAAATTCCTACAATGAGATATTTGATCTGAAGATACCAATGAATCTGTGAAGGATTTTCATTGACACAAACACAATTCTTCTGAAGTGCATTATTGTCTTTTTTCATAATAATTAAAATTTAAAGTGAAAGAATAATTGGTAAAATCACATTTGCCATCAGAAACCCTCCAGCCATAAAACAAATCGTCGCAACTAACGATGGCCACTGAAGATTGGACAATCCCATAATGGCATGACCACTTGTACAGCCGCCTGCATAGCGGGTTCCGAAACCCACCAAAAAACCACCGCCCATCATAATGATGGAGCCTTTTAGAGTTAAAAGATTCGCAAAATTCATCAACTGAACAGGAACGAGATTGCTGTAATCGGTGATTCCGTAGCCGCTCAATTCAGCTTTAAGATTTGGATTTACGGTAATTTCTCCAGGATTCATCAGAAATTGAGACGCCAGCAATCCACCTAATAAAATTCCGAAGACAAAAAACAAGTTCCATATTTCCTTTTTCCAGTCGTATTGGAAAAAATTGATATTAGCAGGCACACAGGCTGCACAGATATGCCGCAGAGACGAGCTGATTCCGAAAGATTTGTTACCTAAGATCAGTAAAATTGGGACAGTGAGACCTACCAAAGGACCTGCAATATACCAAGGCCAGGGTTCTTTTATAATTTCTATCATTACTTATTTTTTTAATTTATTTTTGAAACTTATTTTGAAAGTATGTATTGACGATTCTTAACCGATTCTTTATGAAGTACAAATTTCGATGTTCTCATTCTTTTCTACAGCTACTTTTGTTACATAAGAATTTTATCTTCCAGCTTATTAATTTAAAATAAGACTTCTTTAATGATAATGTAAATTCCCATTATGAGAATGAAATATCCAAAGACAGGTTTCAGCTTTTTGCCGTCAATTTTTTTAGATAATTCAGTACCTATGAGAATTCCTATTATAGAAATTGCTGAAATAGTCCCTAAAAAATTCCAATTGATATCAACACTGTTCATTGATGAAAAAAATCCAATCAGAGAATTGAATGAAACAATAACCAGCGAAGTTCCAATGGCGACTTTCATCGGCGTTTTCAACAAATTGACCAATGCCGGGATGATCAAAAACCCTCCGCCTGCACCAAGTAAACCTGTAATGATTCCAACAGCTGAACCTTGTCCTACTGCCATAAGTGTCTTGTTTTTGGATGTGATATTTTTCACTTTCGATTCCCCATTTTTTTGAATCATTTTATAGGAGGCAATAATCATTAAAGCTGCAAAGATTAATAGTAAAAGCAGATTCCTGGTTAGCAGAAAACCACCCACAGAAAATACCTGATCAGGAATCAGAGGCAAGAGAAAATTTCTGGTAAGGAAAATAGAAATAACTGATGGGATTCCAAAAACCAACGCTGTTCTTATTTTGACCAAACCATTTTTAAAATAAGAAAAGGAGCCAAACAAACTACTGATTCCTACAATAAAAAGCGAATATTCTGTCGCAAGAAAAACATCAATCCCAAAAAGATAAACCAAAACGGGAACTGTAAGAATACTTCCTCCGCCGCCCAGCAATCCTAGCGAAATCCCGATAAAAACAGATGCGATATATCCAAAAATTTCCATACTTTAACTTTAATAACGCAAAAATGGAAATATTAGAATTGCTGCACCGCTACTTTTGTTACATAAGGAAAGTTATTAGGAATCTGAAAGAACAATTTTATTTCTTCCCAGTTTTAATTTACCGGCATCTTCGAGTTGTTTAAGGAGTCTTGAAACCACTACTCTAGCTGTACCAAGCTCATTGGCAAGTTGCTCGTGTGTGGTGACAACAGTTTTAGAATGAGAAATTTCAGACTTTTTCTCAAGCAGTTGTAGTAATCTTTCATCCACTTTTTTGAAAGCGATGGCATTGATGATGTCCAGTAATTCTTCAAAACGCTTGTGATAGAGCCGGAAAATATAATCTACCCATTCCGGATAGTCCTTCATAAAAAGAGATGCTTTTTCTACAGGCAAAAACAAGATCTCAGATTCCTCTTCAATTTCTGCTTTAAGGATGCTTTTCTCATCGTGCATCCCGCCAAGGAAAGACATAATACAGCTTTCACCGGCTTTGATGTAGTATAAAAGAATTTCCCTACCGTCTTCCTCAGTCCGGATGACCTTCATCATTCCTTTCATCACAATCGGTATTGCACGGATTGATGCATTTTCATCTAAAATAACATCGCCTTGCTGATACTTTTTGATAAAACCATTTTGATATAATTTTTGCACCAAATCACTTGATGATTTAAATTCCAAAGCCAATACCGAGTTTTCCATAATTATTAAATTGTAAACTTAAGCCAAATTCTCTTTTAATTTTATAAGAAAACTCTTTAGACCTCAGATTATAGTTCTTCAGATTCATAAAAATCTAATATTTCTTTTAATCCTATTCTCTGGAAATCTCCGACCACATTAATACATTCACTCATTAATTCATTTTTTGAATGTGAAGAAGAAACTCCCACCACGATCATTCCTGCTGATCTCGCTGCGGAAATACCCGCGAAAGAATCTTCAAAGACAATACAATTTACGGGCTCGACACCTAACTTATAGGCAGCCTTTAAATAGCATTCAGGCGATGGTTTACCGTCAACAACATCGTTGGCTGTAATCATCACATTAAAATACAGATCTAAGTTCTTTTGTGTGATGACTCTGGTTAATTTTTCCAGATCCGAGCTTGTAACCAATCCTAATTTTATTTTTGATTCTTTTAAATGCGGTAACAATGTGGCAATTCCCGGAATTTCAGGAAAAGACATCTGATCTTCAAATGCTTTAAATTCTTTTAAAAGATTCTCTTTCTCGAGGTTCCCAATATCTCTGAATTGTGCTTCAAATATTTTTTTTACTGTCATTCCGCGGATCTGTTTTTCAAAGCCTTCAAAGTAAACATTATATTTCTTGGCAGCAGTTCTCCAAAAATTTTCATATTGCGGTTCTGTATTGATCAAAACCCCATCCATATCAAAAATGATCGCCTTGAGATCTAATTTACTGTTTTTCATATTTTTGTCAATTCTTTACCTATTTTTCAAAATTTATCACTTTGAGTATCTACTAAAATTTATATCCATTTCTGATAAATACGTGTATTTAAGTCAAAAATAGAATTCACGGATTGATTATGATATACCAAAACCGCTTATTTAAATATCATTTTGATAAGTATCATCTTTTCTACACTCCTTCGCTCCTATTTTATTATTATAATGAATTTTGAAAAGGCCTTCTTTTCTAAATATCAAAATAGTTGAGAATCTTTTAATATTAAAATTTATTTCTCGCTGTTTGGCTGTATCTTTCATCATTGAATATCCGTAACTATTTAACTGATAAAAATTTCCGCATTACTTTCAAAACATTAACCTTTGTTGGTAAATGTCCATTAAATAAAACAAATCTTCACAACACATCTTTTAATAAATGAAAAAAGCCACGATTATCTTTACGCTCATTTTTACACTCGCAATACAATCTTGCGTTAAAAAAGACGATAAACAAATTGAAAATACAGCAAGGGTTAATGCAACCTTACCTGATTCGCTTACAAAACAAAATGATAGCTTACAGCGTGATTCTTCCCAAAAAAATATTACTGAAAATAATGATCTGCTTTTTGATATCGAAGGACTGTATCAATCTAGAGACAATGCCAGTTGTAAAATGGATCTGAAATTATATTATTCGGAAGGAAAATTAAAATATGATTTAATAACGAATAATCAGACACGTACAGACTTCGCTACTTTAACATTGGATAAGAAAAAAGAGGGCTATTTTGTTACGCTAAAAAATATAAAATGGAGTAAAAACATTGGTGCGGTAGATTCAGAGGGAAATGCCATTGACAAGAATCTTTCTCTTCCTGACGAGATTCAGGGATCATTGGATAAAAATGGAATTATGATTCAAAACTATGGCAACGCAATGAACGATTATGAAAAGTTTGCTGAATGTGGATTGAAATACATTAATTTGATCAAAGTTGCAAAATAACCAAAATATTAAAAAGATAAAACCTACTCAATAAAGTAGGTTTTATCTTTTGTTTTGATCAATTTTATTCTTTACCACTAAAGAGAAAGAATCAGTTTTTCTCCGTCTTCAGGAATGATCAATTTATCTTTTCCGATTTTCAATTCAGCAGCTTTCTTTTTCAGAATGGCTCTGGTCGTAAAGCAATGATCCAATGCATTCATGTGAACTGCTATTACTTTTGCTTTCCCACTTGCGGCTACCAAAGCCATCGTCTGCATTTCATTCATAATGATCGGTGTGTCACCGAAGCCTTTTATCAACGCTCCTCCAGAATTAACAATAATATAATCGGGTTTGAATTTTTCAATATCTTTTTTAATATCTTCATTCCAGATCGTATCTCCTACAATGTAAACCGTAGGTTGGTTCTTAGCTTGTAAAACAAATCCTGATGTTTTACCCATCATTTCTAGCACCTTACCGGAACCATGTTTTCCTTCCACACGGTTTATAGTGATGCCGTTCCATACTTTTTGACCCTCAACAACAGTAGCATTAATAAAGCCCTCTTTTTTGAAAAATTCCTTATCGCCAGGTTGCATGATCAATTCTACAGATTTTTTTAGGGTGCTGCTTGCAGGCTTGTCAAAATGATCTTCGTGAGTATGGGTTACAATAACAAGATCAATGTCCTTCACAATTTCTTCTACAGGAATTGTCAGCTCAACCGTAGGATTTTTTTGAATACCCGCCCATGAATCAATGGCCCCTTTAGGAGACAGCATAGGATCTACCAATATTTTTTTTCCTGCGTAGTCAATGACCAGGGTCGCATTTCTAACTAACTGGACAGTGGGTTTTGTATCAGATTTTGTCTGTCCGAATGAAAAGACAGATGACAGTGTCAGTGCAAATGCTACAATTACTTTTTTCATAATATTCTTTTTTTATATTTTATTAATAATCTCAATTCTTTCAGCGACGATTTTACAGAAATGATTACACTGCAAAGGTCTTAATAAGAACATATCCTTACGGTATCTAAATGATGCGATTTACTGCCATTTTGATAACCTGATTATATTCCCAAATTTCACCGCTTTTAATTATGTTGAATGAATGATTCGAGATGATGCTTTTTTTAATCTCTTTGAATCGATTTAACTCTTATATATAAATATTCTCCTAATATATATTAGGCATATTGTAAGCATCTGCTATCAATGCAGCAGAATGTAAAATACCTTCTGGCGAATATCCCAAATTAGCGATCATCAGTTCATCAGCTCCCGATATCTTTTGAAACTCATTAAGTCCGGCGACGACCTGATCGGCAGTTCCCTGAATCATTTTTTGATTCCAGCTGTCCAACACATAGCTTTCATATTCAGAATAGTTGTAATTTTTTAATTCTTCAGGTGAAGGGATGACGTACGATTCACCTTTCATCATCCGAAGCATACTATGCGAAAAAGAATGCGTCTGGATTCTTGCTTCTTCTTCACTGTCCGCCGCAAATACTGAAAATGATGCGATAGTATAAGGTTGATCCAGAATTTCTGAAGGTCTGAAATTCTTCCTGTATAGATCAAAAGCAATTGACAGATTCTCCGGAGCCAGCTGTGCCGCAAATGCAAAAGGCAAACCTAATTTACCCGCCAACTGAGCTGAGTATCCCGATGATCCCAAAAGCCATACAGATGGCGCGTCAAAAGATCTTTCAATACCGTTTTCTCTATCCTGTCCGGGTCCCGGAACAGCAAAAACTTTTTCTTTGTACTTATTTCCTGCCGGAAAATCGTCTTCAAGAAAATGCAGTAATTCCTCTAATTGCTCAGGAAAATCTTCCACACCTATATGACCACGGCGAAGTGCTGTCGCCGTAAGCCCATTGGTTCCGGGAGCACGTCCTATTCCAAGATCTATACGTCCGGGAGCCATCGCCTGAAGCATCCCGAATTGTTCAGCAACAACCAATGGAGGAAAGTTCGGTAACATCATCCCGCCAGATCCCAACCGTATATTCTGAGTTTCTCCTATAAGTCTGGATAGCAATACAGCGGGCGACGAAGTAGAAACGGCTGGCATTCCATGATGCTCTGCTACCCAATAACGACCAAATCCACGCTGGTCTGCATATTTCGCTAACTTAATACTCGTTTCTATGGCTTCTATAGCAGAATGACCTTTTCCTGTAGTAGACACGTCAAGAATTGATAGGGGTACAGGTGCATTTCCTTGTTTTAACAGTGGAGAAAAAGCAGTTTTTTTATTTCTATCAGCTGTTGTATTTTTCATAACCTCTTGATTTTAAATTATAGTGCAAAATTACCCCGGTTCGTAAACTTGTACGATATCAAAAAACAGATAAGAAATACCATTTTGATAAGCCAGCAGAGAAATGATTTTTCCGGAAATCTATTCCTTGATTGAGTCACACTTTATGCGTCATGTTGTTCTCTGCTGTTTGGATTGACCTGCGTGTATAATTAAAAAAATCCTCAACAAAATAATTGTCAAGGATATTCTTCTAATGTTAGAAAATGTTTTCTCCTGATTAAGAAACAGCATTTATAAACTCGTCCGTAGTTTTTATTTCTCCGTAGAAAAATTCCAATGCTGCTAAAAAAGCGTGATGTACATCATCGGCCTTTACCGTCTTTCCGTTGATTTCCAAATCTTTTGATGCGCAGGCATCACCGATAACGGTACACTTGTAACCAAAGTCAAATGCTGCTCTAGTAGTCGCATCAACACACATATGGGTCATCATCCCTGTGATAATTACTTCTGTCACGCCGTTTTCTTTCAAATATTCACCTAGCCCAGTTTCTCTAAAACTGTTTGGATAATACTTTTGAAAGATTTGCTCTCCATCTAAGGGTTTTACATTTTCGTGGATTTCAGCTCCAGTCGTTCCCTCTACAAAAATCGGCAATGCTTCGGGATCAGCCGATAGATGCTGAATGTGTGCAATAGGCAACTTTTTTGCACGAAAATGCTCAAGAACTTTACCAGCATTCAGACTTGCCTCAACAGGATTGACCAATGTGAGATTTCCGTTTTCAAAATATTCATTCTGGATATCGATGATAATTAATGCTTGTTTGCTCATAATTAGATATTTATTAAAACGCAAAATTACCACCTGATTGAATGTATGTCTATATCAAATGATTATGAAAAAATGTCATTTTGATAAGGGAAATTATGATATATCGGAAAGTGAAATATCCGGTTTAAGTCGCATTTCATTCTAATCATAACTATTTCATTGTATCTTTGATTCTTTAAAGTTATTATGAAAACAATCAATTTTCACAAAACAGAATGCGGTGTAGATTTTTTCATCAATATTCTGAATCAGGAAACCATCAACTATCTGCAGACCGATGTCCACAATACTGACTATTTTGAGGTTGTTTTTTTTTCGAAAGCTCAGGGTACAGTACATATTAATGATACCAAAATTAATATTCACGATAACTCAATCGTATTTATCTCAGCTTTTCAAAAGAGAGCCTGGAAAATTAAGCAAGATGGACTTGAGTTCAAAACTTTAATATTTAGGGAAGACTTTCTCAATGAATTCTTTGCTGATAAATTTTTCACTCACAAAATGCTGTTTTTTTATCAGCTCAACCATGAGTTACTTCTCAATGTGAGTGATTCTGAAATGAAAAGGTTCAATGAATTTCTGGTAGAAATCAAAACTGAACTTGTGCACACAAAAAAAGACAGCGTTCACATTATCAGATCGATCCTGTACTATCTTTTACAAACCATAAATCGACGGTATGCCTCTGCTAATGATCTAATGATTGAGAAGGACGATAAAAATTATGCAGTACAATATAAATCTCTTCTCGAGAAACACATCTGTCAGAAAAAAAATATTGAAGATTACACCGTTTTATTAAATATCAGCAGAATTACCCTTAATAAGGCAGTCAAGGAACAATATAATGTGACTGCTACAGAACTTCTAAAACAGCGTTTATTGGCCGAAATAAAAGATAGATTGGTTTACTCTAGTAAAACAGTTTCGGAAATATCTTTTGATTTGAACTACGCTGAACCGGGGCATATGATGAGATTTTTTAAAATGCAGACAGGAATGACTACCTCCGAATATCTGGAAAGTCTAAGCACGGTGTAAACTTATTACAAACAGATTTATAACAATTCTTAAGCTGCGTATTTAACCAATTGGGAAGCATTGATAAAGGACATAAATTGTCTCTTCGAGTTACAAGATTCCATTCAATTCATGCTGAAATTTGACTATAGCATATTTTAGCTTACCTTTGCAACTGTACATTACACATAATCAGGTACATACCAAAAGGTAAGAAATACGTTATATCAATGAATTTAAGCGATATTAATATTTGTGACGAAAACTGTCCTGTCCGAAAATCTCTTCAGCTTTTAAGCGGAAAATGGACTTTATTGATTTTATACCAGATCAATGATGAGAAAGTAAGGTACGGGGAATTAAAGCGTAAAATCCCGGGAATCAGTGAAAAAATGCTTATTCAGGAATTGAATAGATTGATAGAGCACGAACTGGTTCAAAAAAAATCTTTTCCTCAAATTCCGCCGAAAGTGGAATATACATTGTCTGAAAAAGGCTTAAGCACATTACCCATTATTGAGCAGTTAGCCACATTTGGACTTAATCATCTTGCTTAATTTATAATATAACACAAAATCAAAAATAAATCGACTTCAACTGATAATATTCATACTTACTATATGACCAAAGAGTAGTAATTTTATCATCGCAGAATCTAATGAGACTTCTACTATCTTTATTTATTGTTTTTACCATTGCTGTACGGCCGATCATGCCGGTCTACAACTATGTAGTCAACTATGATTATATCGTTGAGAACTTATGTGAAAACAGAGATAAACCCGAATTATCATGTAACGGAAAGTGCTTTTTAGCAAAAGAACTTTCAAATACTGAAAAACAGTCCACACAAACATTCGTAAAAGTGATTAGTTTGGATATTTTTGTTCCCAATGATATTTTTTCATTCGATGGTGGAACAGAATACATTGATTCTGTACAATACATTACAGAATATATTAATTTGTATCATTCAAGATACATTTTCACCATTTTTCATCCTCCGCTCTTCAGTTAAATTATTGCATTACTTGTATTTTGATTTTTTTCAAAATACTATTCAACAAAATTTAACAAATCTTACCTAATGAAATCAACAGTAATTTTGATAGCAGTGCTGTCATTATCCCTTACGTCTTGTAAAAAAGAAGAAGAATTTAAAATTAACCACAAAAAATCGATGACCGCTGGCGTCGACATAAAAAATGTGAAGGTGATCAATGAAGAGGATCCCATCTGTAAAATGAAAACAGCTCAATATCTAAAAGATACTGCAGTTTACAAAAATAAAATCTACGGATTCTGTTCATCTGGCTGTAAAGAAACATTCAAAAAAACTCCAGAGAAATATGCAGCCAAATAATCGTTCAGAAAAGAGGAACTCAGCAATTCGAAAATTTGTTGTTCCTACGTTGGTCTTTGCAGGTCTGTTTGCAGTTATTTCTTTTGGAACCGGATACTTCAAAAAAGAATTGTACTCGGTCATGAAAGTTCCCGATTTTGAACTGACCGACCAAAACAATAAAAAAACTTCTAATAAAGATATGCTGGGCAAAGTGTATCTGGTAGAGTTTTTCTACAGTACCTGCCCTACGATATGCCCGATTATGAATAGCAATCTGAAGCACATAATGGAGGAAATCGACAGTCCTGAACTTGGAGTGATCTCTATCAGCATCGATCCTGAAAACGATACCCCTGAGATTTTGAAGGCTCATGAAAGTAAAATTGGCATCAAATCTCCCAACTGGCATCTTTTAACAGGCGACAGAGACTATATCGGAAAAATTGCCGATCAGTTCAATATTTATGTCGGTGATAAAGATGACGATTCTGAAAGCCTGAACCACAGTGGTATGATTGCATTGGTAGATCAGGAGGGAAACATAAGATGTCGTTTCGGTAAAAATAATGTTCCTATCCTCTATTATTCAGGACTGAATTATGAAGATCCCGAAGGACTCAATACGGATCTTAAAGGACAATACCATCCCGACCGAGAACTTCTGATTGAAGATATCAGAAAGCTTCTAAAATAATTTCAAATTCTATTTGAGTCTGGTTTTCAGCTATTAACAGTCACTTTTTGAATTAAGATTCTGAAATATTTAGTTTCCATATTAATCATTTTCATGATGACAATGCGACCTGTATTGCCACTGATAAACTATGCAGTAAACTATGATTATATTGTAGAAAACCTTTGTGAAAACAAAGCAAAACCTGAACTGATGTGTAATGGTAAATGCTATGTATCCAAAGAATTGACCAAAACAAATCAGGAACAGACGACTCAAAATGGTCATAAAATCTCTGTTCCTTCGACTGATGTTTTTTTGGTTGCCGAAGATTTCAAATTTACCCACTCGGACATCGATAGTGTTCATCAAGACTCTATCAGTACTTTCTGTACGGATCCTTATCATTCCGAATACCATTCAAAGATATTTCGTCCACCTTCAGTTTAATTGACTCTCATTCTTAAAAAAAGAGAACTGTTAAGCAATTAGATTAAACCTAGTAGCAACATTATTAATGTCTGCCATTATCATCCGTGCGCAAAACCTACGCAAGACGGTATAATTCCGATTGAAATCACAAAGAAACTTAATCAACCAAAACAATTTAATGAAATCCATTTCAAATACTCTACTAAAAAAAAGTTTTATAAAAAGCTTTCCCCTACTCTGTTTTATGACAATATCTAATTGTTTTAAAGCTCAGAATCAATCAAGTGCCGTTGTATCAAGTGTTCCCATCAATACAGAAGTTTTAGGGAGCAACCGCGGTCTGGCTTTTCAAATGATTATTGATAAAAAAATAAAAAGCGTCCCCAAACTCGGTTTTTTCAGTGTTACTTCTTTGGTAGGAGAATGGGGTGAAGATAAAGTGAATGATTATATGACGCAAGCCAGTCTTACTTATGAGATTGTAAAAGGTCTGAAATTCGCCGCCGGTTTTCACGTGACGCCGGTAAAAGGGATGCGTCCGATTGCCGGACTGATTTACAGCAAAGCCACCCCCGATTGGTTATTCGTCGCAAATTCCCGAATAGATTTCTCCAGCGACACCAATATAGAAGGAATGTTCTTAGTTGAATACAAGCCGAAAATCAGTAATAACTGGCGTTTGTACACGCGAATTCAAGCCTTATATGAATATAGCAGCATTATCGATATGCAGACCCGAAGCTATCTGATGGCTCGTGCAGGTGTAAGCTACAAAGAAGTAACATTTGGTTTAGGAACCAATATCGATTATTACGGACCGGAAAAATTCAATGAAAACAGTTATGGCATTTTCATAGGTTTTCTTCTGTTTTAATTTAATTGCTGAGAACTGAATCAATATAACTTAACAATCACATAGTCAATTTTAAGTTTTTGGTATCAGTACACGAAATTTCAAGATCAACAAAATCCAACAAATCAAATAATTTAATTCGTAATGTATAAATTAAATATAAAAAAAAGGAGCTTACCATCACATCAACACTTTGTTAAATTCCTTTTTTTGATTTCTATTTTCACTGTCACTTCCTCTTTTGCGCAAACCAATTATACGCTGCAGGGTATGGTAACAGATGTGGACGGCGGTGGATTATCAGGCGTCACCGTAGTGCAGAAAGGCACTCCCAATAGCTTAAAAACAGATCGGTACGGTCATTTTACCTTTGAAACAAACTTTAGTGAAGTCACTTTAGAATTCTTACATTTCGGTTTTGACCGAAAGGAAGAAAAATACACGAAAAATAATGCAGGTTCCGTGATGGTCATTCCAATGACTCCAGCAGTGTCATTACTGGAAGAAGTCGTCGTCACAGGATATCAGACGCTTAACAGAAGCTCCTCCACTGCTGCAATAACAAAAATTTCTCAAAAAACCTTAAACGAAAACCTCAACACCAATTTGGCAAGTGCTCTGGAAGGACATGTTGCAGGTTTGATGTTTCAAAAAAATCCGGCAGGAATTGGCGGAGACAAACCTATTCTAAGAGGAATCGGAACCTTTTCTTCCCTTCAGGTTGGCTACAGCCCGCTGTTGGTCATTGATGGTTTACCCACTGAGTTGACATTGGATGAGATCAACCCTTATGATATTGAAAGCATAGATGTACTTAAAGATGCAGCTGCAGCCTCTATTTATGGTTCAAGAGCTGCAAATGGGATTATTGTTTTAACAACCAAAAAAGGAAGCGGGAATTTAAAAGTGACTTTCAATTCTGATCTATTTCTTGCTGAAAGACCCATTTTGAGGGATATGAATTATGCCTCTACAAGTGAGTTAATTGATTTTGAACAGGATGTTTATAATAGAGAGCGATCGAAATTTGCCAATGTTGCCACGATGTTCAATAGTTATGGAGATATCGGAAACAGCAGTATCAAGTATTACAGCCCTCTTTATCAGCTTAACAGAGATCTGGAAGAGGGTAAAATTAACAATTCTGATTACAATAAAACGCTTAGCCAATGGAGAAAAAATGACTACAATAAAGATTATCGGGACAATGTTTGGCAAAACGAATTAAGACAACGTTACAATATTGCATTTTCGGCTGGAAACAACAAGTACAATACGTATGTATCATTGAATTATGATCAGGCAAACAGGCGTATTGTGAACAACGATAGCCGTGCATTAAATCTTTATGCAAAGAGCAGTTTTCAGGTCAGTAACTGGCTAAATGCGACCATTGGTTTAAACGGAACTTACAGTAATGAAGATGTTACGGATGGCAGTTACGGAAATTATGATATTCAAAAAAGGTACGAACGTATTACTGATGAGAATGGAAATCGAGTAATATCACCATTTGTGGGTATCAGTGACGGTTTTACCTCCGGAGGGATTATCAATCCGGGAGTGGCTGCAAAAATAAATGGACTAAGTGGTTTTAAACCTGTCACTTTTAATATTTTAGACGAGCTTCAACAAGGTATTACAAAACAAAACTCGCTAAGTTTGAGAGCCTTTGCCAACCTAAAAGCCAAGATCTGGAGAGGTTTAAGTTTCAGTACACAATTTCAGTACGAAACAAGAAGAAACGATAACGAGCAGTATTATGATATTAATTCTTATAAGATGCGTTATGCGACCAATTCTTTAACCGGATATAATCCCACAACAAATGCCTACACCTACGTAGACGGTTTTTCAACAGGAGGACGATACAGGCAATTGAGCAGTGAGGTAAACAATTATTCTTTTAGAAACCAACTGGATTTCAGTCAGAATCTTGATGGAGACAAGCATGCTATTACAGCTTTATTAGGTACCGAAATGCGTGAAACTTTCGTCCCCAGAACAGTTGAACAGTTACGATACGGTTATGATCCTGTTACCCTCACTTCTTCAATAATCAATAGTCTTGCATTGAGCCAGACCGGCGTTCCGAGTTACATCTACGGAAATAACAGAACCTTATCAGCCGGATCAAGAGTGCAGACAGAAATTTTGCATCGTTATTTTTCGGTATTTAGCAGTGTCGGTTATACTTTTTTATCAAAATACAATGTGACTGGAAGTTACAGGGTAGACAGAGCCGATCTCTTTGGAGTAGATCCAAAGTACAAAAACCGTCCGTTGTGGTCTGTAGGTTTAGGATGGAATGTGAGCAACGAAAGTTTCATGAAAGAAATCCAATGGGTAAACGGACTTAAACTGAGAGCTACTTATGGCGTCAACGGAAATGTAGACCAGAGCACAACACCCTACATTACAGCGAGAAGAAGAAATGATAACTTGTACCAATCCGTACAGTATATCGATATTATAGCTCAGCCCAATCCTTTGTTAAGGTGGGAAAAATCAGAAACGAGGAATTTGGGATTGGATTACAGCCTGTTTCAAAATAAATTAAGAGGAAGCGTAGACGTTTATCGTAAATACAGTACCGATCTATTAGCGACCACAGATCTGGATCCTACGGTTGGCGCACTCACCAGAAGAATTAATGCCGGAGCATTGCTCAACAAAGGCGTTGAATTCAGCATAGGTTCTGATTGGTTGAATAAAGGAGAATTTCGAATAGGTTCTACCCTGGTTGTAGGTTTTAACAATACAACGGTTAGAAAAATAACAAGAGCACAATCCAATGCGTCGGTGTATGTGAGTTCTCCGCTAGACTTCTTTTTGGAAAATGAGACCTACAATAGTTTGTACGCTTATCAGTATGGAGGAACTATCAATGGATATCCTTATGTTTTAGATGAAAATGGAAATCCATCCATTACTTTTGATGCCAATGGAAACCCGGTTTCAACTGCAATAAAAACAGTTACAAATTCTGCCGCCTTGGTCAATATGGGAAGTTTGACACCCACCTATACAGGTTCTATGTCACAAAGATTTTCATATAAAGGATTCGATTTGAATTTCCTGTTTGTGTTCTCAGGAGGAAATGTGATGCGTAAGGAAACTCTTGATATAAGTTCAGATGCAGTCAATCTTTCGGGTATTGCTGATCGGTATACAGATGCCAACCAAAATGGCAATGTACGATTGTTTGTAGATTTTGATGAAAGTGTGAGAAATTATGCAGGAACGATCAGCAGTCAATGGCGAAATTCAACTGCCAATGTCGTAGACGGCGATTATATCAAGCTTAGAAACATTTCATTAAGTTATAATCTGCCGAAATCTTTTACTGCTGAAAGTAAAGTGGTGTCGGCTAAATTTACTTTACAGGTCAACAATCTCTGGTACTGGAGTGCCGCAGGAAATCGGATTGATCCGGAAGTATATTCGGTCAACAGCGGTACCCGAAATCTGCCATTGCCAAAAACATTCCTATTCGGTTTTAATCTTACACTTTAAAAAAAATGAAATATATAAAAATTATATTGCTGTCGGTAATGATGTTAACTTCAGCATCTTGCGAAGATTACACAGATATTACTCCAAAAGGAGCATTGGTCATAGAGACGGCAGACCAGTTTCACGAAATGGTATCACTGCCAAACAGAGGGTATCCCATCAACAATTTTCAATACCTGTCAGACGATCAATGGATGAGGGAAGCCAATGTGATAGGAAAGACGCCAAACATCGATATTCTAAATTTTACCTTTGATGAAAGTGTAGATCGGGTTTCACTGATGAAAACTTCCAGCTTTTACAATCAGGCTTATGCTTACATTAACCGATGGAATACTATTATTTCATTGGTTGACAACAGCAAAGGAGATGAAGGCACCAAACAATTAGCAAAAGCAGAAGCCAAAATTTACAGAGCGTACGATCACTTTTTGCTGGTCAACACTTATGCAAAAGCCTATGATCTGCAGACTGCTGCTAATGATGGAGGAATTTGCATTATGGATAAATTCGATCTGGAAGCTCAGCCATTAAAGTCAACGGTAGCACAAGTTTATGAATTTATACAAAACGATATAGAAGAAGCACTACCCTACATTCAGGTAAAACCACTTGATGTTTACCATCCTTCATTGGCATTTGCTTATGCTTTCAAAGCTAAAGTTCATTTGTTCAAACGTGAAATTGCCGAAGCTCAGGCAGCATCTGAAAAATCGCTAAACTACAACAATCAGATATTTGACCTTGTAGCTTACAGCACACAAGGCGGACCGAACGTAATTGCTGTTCCTGCAGCCAGTAATGTCGAAGTATTGAGCTATATGTACATGACAGGTTATAATGAAATGAATTTTGCTCAAAGTAATATCATCAGTCCTGAGCTGCGAACACTGTTTGGCACTAATGATGCCCGTTTTAATCTGTTTTTTAATTCTACCAGTACTACCAATCTGGATCAGGGTTCCAATACCGCCTATTGGGCAACTCAATACACGAAATTTTTCTATCCGACTGTCGGGATGAAAACCACTGAGGTTTATCTGATGCTTGCCGAATGCTATGCCAGACAAAACAGGTTCAATGACGCTGTAGCTATTTTAAATACTTTACGAGCAAAGAGAATCTTATCAGGTACTGTAAATTTAGCCGTACCATCCACCAGAACCGCAACGATGCAGTTGGTCATCAACGAACGCAGAAAAGAATTACTTCTTGGTTTTAATCGATTTTTTGACCTTAAAAGATTGAATAATGAAGCGGATTATGCAAAAACGGTCACGAGAGTATTTCCATTGGTGAACCAAACCGTTCCTCAAAAAACGTACACATTACAGCCTGATTCAAGATTGTACATTATCCCTTTTCCGCTGTCTGCACTGACAAAAAATCCAAAGCTAACCCTTAATACAAACGAAACAGTTCCATTTTAATTGTAATGAAGAAATTACTGACAGTAATAATCATGTTGTTTATCAGTCAACATGGTTTTGCTCAAACCCAGCCAGAAAAAAAAGCAGATAGCACCACTAATCCGCACAAAGGTTTACAGCCCTATGATAAAATCATTAAAAAAAGTGCTGTAAGTAAATCAGGTTTATTTACAGTGGATGAGGTGGATAATAAATATTATTTTCAGATTCCGGACAGTTTACTGAACAGATATATGATCGTGGTTACCCGATATCTTTCAACTCCGGAAGGAATGGGAATTTTTGGTGGCGAAAAAGCCAATGAGCAGACAATCTATTTTGAAAAAGGAGGTAATAACACCGTTTATCTAAGATCGTTGCAGTACAAGCAAGATGTCCGTAATCCAGAGTCGATGTTAGCAAAAGCATTAGCAGGCAGTAATGAAAATCCGATCGTAACAGCTTTTCCTATCAAAACAATAAACCCTTTGACAGGAGACATTGTCATTGAAGTTACAGATGCCTTCAAAAAAGACAATACGATGTTCTCGCTCGAGAACAAGCAGAAGACGGAAAGAAAACTAACATCTCTTGCCGACGATAAATCTTTTATCGAAAATATTGAACTGTATCCGATCAACATCGAAATTAAAACCACAAAAACATACACTAATTCCAACGCAAGCAGCGGAAGCATCACTTTACGACTGAATACATCGATTGTTCTGCTTCCAAAAACACCAATGCGCAAACGTTTTTCCGATGAAAGAGTGGGATTTTTTGCCAATAAATACATTTTGTTTGATGATGAGCAGCAGCGTGCCCAGACAAAATACATAATTCAGCGTTATCGTTTGGAACCAAAAGATAAAGACATAAAGAAATATCTAAGCGGTCAGTTGGTCGAGCCTAAAAAACAGATCGTCTACTACATCGATCCTGCCACTCCAAAAAAATGGAGACCCTATTTAATTGCAGGCATCAATGACTGGGAGAAAGCCTTTGAGGCTGCGGGTTTTAAAAATGCCATTGTAGGTAAAGAATGGCCTGAAGATGATAAATCGATGAGTCTGGAAGATGCAAGATATTCTGTGGTCCGATATTATGCATCAGAAACGCCTAATTCTTACGGACCTCGGGTGAGCGATCCCAGAAGCGGCGAAATTATAGAAAGTCATGTAGGATGGTATCATAATGTGATGAAATTAGTTCAAAAATGGTATATGATCCAGGTTGGACCTTTAGATCCCAAGGCCAGAAAAATGCATTTGGATGATGAGGTAATGGGACAGTTGATCCGTTTTGTTTCTTCTCATGAAATTGGTCATACCATTGGTTTGCGTCACAATATGGGAGCCAGCAGCGCTACTCCGGTTGAAAAACTCAGGGATAAAAAATGGGTCGAGGCCAATGGCCACACCGTTTCTATAATGGATTATGCCCGACTTAACTATGTGGCACAGCCGGAAGATCATATCAGTCCGGAAGGAATTTATCCACGTATTGGAATCTATGACCAATGGGCTGTAAATTGGGGTTATCGTTATTTCCCAAAAGCGAATAATGAGTTTGAGGAAGAAGATATCCTCAGTAAAATGACTACTGATAGTTTAACCGCCAATCCTAAACTATGGTTTGGAGGCGAAGGAAAAGACGAAGATCCGCGGAGCCAGAGAGAAGATTTGGGCGATGATGCCGTATTGGCAAGCGATTACGGAATTAAGAATTTAAAGCGTGTAATTCCTAACTTAATTAAATGGACATATGAACCCAATGATACATATGATAATTTGTCCGATATGCATAAAGCGGTTGTAAAACAGTATGGTTTGTATCTATATCACGTGCTGAAATACATTGGCAGCAACTACATCACCAAAAGAATGGCAGATGAAAAAGGTTCGGTCTACCAACCTGTTCCCAAAGTAAAGGTAAAAGCTGCGATAGACTATATCGGCAGACAATTGTTCACCGCCCCACTCTGGATGTATCCGCAAGAAATTGGCGAGTTAATTCCATTGAAAACGGAAGAAGAAATTTCAGATCAGCAAAATCAGATGTTAAATATACTTTTGAGTTCTGGGATGCTCTATAATATAAGTCTGAAAGCCATGCAGTTTGAAGGAGCTTACACGGTAACGGAATTTTTAAATGATGTACAAAAAACAGTTTGGGTAGACTTTAGTGGAAACGAAAAACTCGATTTTTACAGAAGAGGTTTACAGCGTAGTTATATTGAAAAATTAAGCAGACTTCTTATACCTAAAGATGTACAAGAAGGTAAAGCATTAACCACTGCACAACGAAGTGATGTTGCATTATACGCAAAACAACATCTTGTAAAATTAAGAATTGCAATCACAAAGCTAAAGGAGGGAACAATAGGAATCAACAAAGAGCATTTTGAAAATTCACTGCTTGAAATCGATCGAATAACATACAAACTGAATAAAAATAATTTTAAAGATTAATGAATCTCAGGCACTCTATTTTTTTTATAATTAAAATAAAATCTCAGTTAATTAATGGACAATATCATACAAAAATATAATATCAACATTGAAAACAGCTTTAGGTTTCTTGAGCAAAAGGAACTGGAGGAATTTATGCATTTCAATGCTGATGCGCACAGTCATAATTTTTATATACTCAGCTTTTTGTACGAAGGGACAATAGATCATTATTCTGACTTCGATAACAAATCGGTCTCCGCTCCGGCAATTTTGATGCTTGATATTGATCAAGTGCATACGCATCCGCAGATCGGTTCCTGCAAAATGATATCAATTGCATTTTCAACAGATTTTATCTCTAGTGAAACGGAATATTTTTTTGAAAAAGTGACTTACCTGTTTTCCAGATCATTTCTCACCATTTCTACTACACAACTTACAGAATTGGATGAAATCATAGAGATGGAGTCAAAAGAAATTAAGAAAGAATTTCCTAATGAGGAACTTATCAAAGCTTTATTAAATGTTTTGATCATTCAATGCTTAGCGATCTCAGATAGTAATGTATCAGCAAATGACGATGATTATGGAATTTATCGTGATTTCAAAAAATTGCTTACTAGTAATTACCACAAGCAACATCAGGTCAACTTTTATGCGAACGAACTCAATGTTACAACAGCAACGCTTAATCAGATTATTAAAAAATCCACATTTAAAACGCCTAAACAACTTATTGATCAGCATCTATTGCTTGAAGCTAAAAGACTTTTGTATTGGTCAAAAATCTCGGTAAAAGAAATTGCTTATGCACTTGGTTTTGAAACGGATAGTTATTTTAATCATTTCTTTAAAAAACATACCGGCAAAACTCCGAAAGGATTTCAAAGAAAACAATCTGTTGAATAACAGAAAACTGCTGAACAAGTTATTTGTTCAGCAGTTTCATTTTTTAAATATTTACTTTTTAGGTAAAAATTCCATTGTATTGTAGCGATCATAGACCATGCCCAATGCTAAATCGTCTGCTACATCTTTGCCATGAATAATTTCAATAGCCTGAAGAGCAACGTCTATTCCTGAAGTGACACCTGCACCTGTCAAAAATTTACCATCGACCACAAAACGTGTTGTTTCCTGAACTTTTATTTTAGGATGCGACCTCAACTCATCGAGTGACCAATGGTGAGTGGTAGCTGAGCGACCATCCAAAAGTCCGGTATTTGCTAAAATCAATCCCCCGGTGCAGACAGACATTGTCATAATTGTCTTTTCATTCTGTTTTACAATCCAGTTCATCATTTTCTGGTCTGCTGAAACCTTGTGTACAATCTCCGGTGAAGTTCCCGGAATAATCAAAATATCTGCTTGTGGAGCGTCGTTTATACTGTATTTAGATAGCATATTAAAAGTACCGCCATCCATCAGCGTACTCTTATCTGCCGAGGCCGAGACTGTATAAATATTGTAATTGCCATTCCAGTTATTGGCTTTAATAAAGACATCCATTGGCCCGCCCGTATCTACGATTTCGACACCGTCATAAACCAATACCGCGATATTGGTCTTTCTGTCTTTAGGGAAATTAAAATTTTCTTTTGATTTGTTTTGTGCTTTCACATTGAGTGATAATAGAAAAAATAGTGAAAACAGTGAAATTTGCATGAGCCTCATCTGATTTTTTTTTAAAAATTAAAATTATATTGTTTAGGCGAGATAGATTATGCCGGCTAAGCTATCTTTACGCCTTTGCAAATTTAATTCTGCAATCCTTTTCAAAAATTACACTTTTGATTCTTTTAATTATACTTTTTGATTGTGGTGTATATAAATAATTATCTTCTGATTTGTTCGAAACCAAAGAAGACGTGGATGCCATCATGGAAAAATCTGAGATCGGTAATGTTGGAAATCTGGCATTTTTGAAGATCTAAAAATAGTCCCTATTCGTTCGTCGAATAAGCTTCGAAAATAACCAGAGGTATTAAGAGTACAAGCAATTTAAACTACATTCCATTTCGAAAGTTTCGAGATGGAATTTTTTCTTAGCTTGTACCTTAGGGATTTCCCCTTAAGCTATACATGAATTCTAGTAAAACGGGTGTCTTGTCTCTTGTCGAAAAATTGCGAATGAACTTCATATTAAGAATTTTCTCAGCAGAAATAGTTTTAAAGGGAGAATGCGAAAATTCTTTTTCGATCTAACAAAATGTACAAATTACATCACTTTAGATTTCTATTTAATATATAAAGAAATTATAAATGGTTTTAGTCCATAGTCAATACAAAGTTTTAACTGTATTTCAAATTTCTACGACCAGGACGATTCTGAAGACTTAGTTTGTTATAGTATTAAAGTTGCCTCTAAACTACTCTCAGCTTTTAATACATTTCCAACAGGGCACATTTCTTTGGCTTTCAATGCCAGATTGCGAAATTCTTCTTCCGTGATACCAGCGATTTTTGCTTGTAATGATAAGTTGGAATTCGTGATCACATTGTTGCTGATGATTAGTGAAACACTCGTTTCAAGTTGGTCGGCAGAAAATCCGTTTTCTCCCAAGATATAACTCAACGTCATTGTAAAACACGATGCGTGAGCAGCAGCCAGCAACTCCTCTGGGTTGGTAAAAGTGCCATCATTTTTCACATAAGATGGTCTGAATGCTGAGTTGCTCAATTTTGAGTTTTCGGTTGCGAATTGTCCGTTTCCTTGTTTAAAACTTCCTTGCCAAACGGCTTTGATAGTTGATTGCATATTTTTACTAAATTGTTAAGAATTTTAAAAATTGATTTTAATAGTTTTTTTATTTTATTAGCGAATTGCTTGTTCTTTAATATCAGTTCGGTCGAAATGAGCACGCTTTTCAATAATTTTACCGTCTTCAATAGTCAGCCACATCATGAGCGAAAAACGAATATCATTTCCTTTTGGCTCAAGTCCCATGATTGCATTTTTATTATGCTTTCCTTCGTGCAACATGTAGACTGCTACTTTGTTGCCTTCTGCAATAAGATCTAAAATTTGGAAAGAAAACTCCCCAAAAGCATCAAAATTTTTCTTCTCTGATCCTACAAATCCTTCAGCTCCTTGGATTGGATGATCAACCTGAACGTAGAAAGTAAAATCCTTATGCAAATATTTACTTGCAGCGTCGTAATCTTCGTTATTTACAGCAGCATAAAAGTCACGTGCCAATTGCTTGTTTTGTTCTATAAAATTTTCCACTACAAAATTATTTTTTCTCCATCTTCGGGAATGATTATACTATTGCTGATTGATTTTTGATCAACAAATTCTTTGAGTTCTTTTCTTGATAGCGTGTTATGGTAAACACCTTCCATATGTATTACCACAATTTTTGATTTTGGTGCAGCTTTGTGGGTGCGATAGATGTCTTCTTTATTCATAATCAACTGATCACCAATAATGAATCGATTATCACCACCGTTTACGATAATTACTTCCGGTTTATATGCATTTATTGTTTTTTCAACTTCCTCGTACCAAACGGTATCTGCAGCAATATAAAGTGTTTCTTCAGTTGGATGCTGTAAAACCATTCCACACACTTGCCCGGCAAGCTTAAGAATGAACCCTTTGCCGTGTTGAGCTTTAGTTCTGCTCAATTTGACACCTTCAAAGTTTAAATCTTCACCTAGAATCTCAAGATTGGTAAATCCTAATTTACTGATTGCTTTTTTGTCGTTTTCATCCTGAACAAAAATTTTAATATTCTTTGGCAATGCATTTTCTGCAGCTTTATCCCAATGATCAAAATGAAGATGTGTTAGAAAAACAAAATCAATATCTTTTATGATTTCTTCAACAGAAATGGGAAGGTCGTAAAGCGGGTTTCTTTTCCAATTCCAGTCCTTCGCGGGTATTGGTCCGGAAGCTAATTCACCCTTATTAGAAAACATAGGATCAACCAACATTTTTTTTCCAGCATAATCGATAACCATCGTAGCGTTTCTTATCAATTGTATGTTCATAATGTTGTAATTTTATTATGATGCAAATTTACGCCATGGCAAAATTTCATATTCTACCAATTGTTAGTGTTTAAGTACCAATTTGATAACTAACCTGAGATTCCTTATATTTTATGAAGAAAAAGGGCACATTTCATTTGTCAATAATAATTTTTTCAAGATCAGACCAAGCACCACCATTGAAAACATTTTTAAATCCTTTTTCCTTTAAAATATTCTCCGCTTTCACACTTCTTAAACCATGAGAACAAGTGGTGATATAGGTTCTATTGGAGTCAAGCTCATTATATCTTTCGCGAATAGTTCCTAATGAGATATTTGTAGAACCTTCAATATGTCCCATGTCATACTCCTTTTTGGTTCTCACATCTAATATTATGGCTCCATTTTGTATTTTTTCGGCAAGTCCGTCGTCTAGTTTTGCAAATCGATAGGTACGGTAAGAAATGTAAGTGAAGAGAATTACACCTACGATAATATAAATCGTTTTCATAATTTACTTAAAATTTTATGGTCAATATAAAACGTTCCGAATGGTATAAAGCAAGATAAAATAACTTTCCAAGTAGTGGTTTTAAATTTCCAATTCTGTTCCACACCAACGCTTATTGTATTAAAGAGAAACAGTAAAAATATCGAGCCGTGAATAGGTCCTAATGCTTTACTTAAACTGGGATTGTCAAAATAATATTTCATCGGTACCGCAACGAATACGAGTACCAGTAATGAAACACCTTCCAGAAAACCAATAATGCGTAGTCTTCCGATTTTTGTTTTTAATAAATTGATCATTTTATCTAAAATAAGGTCTGTTTGCGAAGGGTGAAAACGGCCAAGGAATGGCGATTAAAATGATGATAAGTGAAACCGAAAACCAAAACAAGATTGTTTTGAATTTTTCTCTATCCGTTGTTCTTCTCTTTGATAATGCAGAACCAACAGTAATCATTACAATTGCAGTGAGCATTAAAATAATATGCAGTAAGCCAAAAAATGCAAGGTCTAAATTGGTAATGGCTTCATCAAAATTGTTCCAAAAATATTTGATGATCGGACTTTGCGTATAAATTACAATCCCAAAGATAAGCTGAATGTGAGCAATAGTTGCAGTCCAATGCCGAACGTAATTATCAGTTTTGGAAAATGGTGCATTGGAAAAATATCCTTTGTAAGCCCGATAAATGGAGTAAACTAAGCTTGCTAAAACAAGCCAACGCATGGTGGAGTGGTAAAATGTCAGTGTTTCGAACATCGCAATTTTTTATTTAACGATGCAAAGATATTCAAAACATACTAATTAGTATGTTTTGAATTAATATTATTTTATCTTAAATTATTGAGATAGATTTTTAACTCATTTAAGTAAGAATGATAGCAGTCAATACTGTTATAAACTTTGCCGAAATTTCTAATACCCCAATATCCGGACATAATAAAATAGGCGACTTGGATCGGATTGATGTCTTCTCGTACGGTTCCATTTTCTTGCGCTTTCGAGATACTATTTTGGAGTGCTTGCTGCCATTCTAAAGTAAGTTCAGCCAGTGCTTTCCCAAATTCTACATTCCAAGGAGTCATTTCTTGGGTCAGATTTCCAGCAGGACATCCAAATTCCAGTTTTAAAAATGGATTTTCAAGTAGCAACGCCTTCGTCATATTATAAATTTCCGCGATTGGCTCTTCGGCATCTTGAAGTGGTTTCACAAAATCATTCTGCATCGTTGGTTTTAAAATTTCATTGATTATTGCCAGGCCCATTTCATCTTTTGTTTTAAAGTGATAATAAAATGCACCTTTCGTGACATTGGTCGTCGCAATGATTTCATCAATACTTGTGGTTTGATACCCTTTTGTATAAATGATTTCAAATGCTTTTTCAAGAATAAGATGGCGTGTTGTGGATGCTTTTGACATAAAAATACTAATTGGTATGAAAAGCAAAGTAAGTTAATTTAACCAGAGCGTGCAAGTTGTAGAAGTAACTGGTAGGTGTATGAAATTAAGTTTTTAGTTTCGATGGATCATTCAAGATTCCACTGAGGAACATTAATACTATTAAAAATGAATAAGATAATTTAAAATTTAGGTCAAACAAAATTTGCAATAAAAAAAGACGGTATAGTTTTTAAAACTAACCGTCCTTTTTTTTCATCATTTTTTGGGAATTATTGTCCCCAAAATTCGTCTTCAGCAACTTGGTTTTCTGAAAACAACCAAACCTGAACAATTTTCTCATTGACAACTTCAAACAAATCAACGCCATTCATATCAACTTTTCTGTCGCCAATCGTACCAGTAAAATGTACTGGAAATGAAACTAAATCGCCGTTAGCCATCAAAGCTCCGGTAGGATTTATAACCAATGTGCCTTGTGTTTCGCCCATCATATCACCGAGCATTTTGCCAATCTCTTCAAGTCCTTTTTTAGTACCAGCAAATTTATGGTTTCCTGGTTGGTGCCATTTCGCGTCTGGACTGAAATGTGAAAATGCGGTAGGGATATCTCCTTGGGAAAGTGCTAGCGAATAAGCTGTTACTACTTCTATTGCTGTCATAATATCTGGTTTTAAAATACAATTACTAATCTACACATTTTAATTTCCAAAAAAATCATCATCTAGAGACTGGTCATCTGAGAATGTCCAAACGTGAACAATCTTTCCATCTTTGACTTGAAATAAGTCCATTCCGCCCAAATCCATCACTTTCGTTTCTTTTTTGGCCGTAAACCAAACCGGAACGGATATCAAATCTCCGCTTTGCAGCATTGGTCCTGCTGGTTTCACAACCATATTTCCTGATGTGTCGTTCATAATGCTTTCAAGCATTTGAAAAATCTCGCCCAGGTTATTTTTTAAACCGGAAAATTTATTGTCTCCTGGCTGATACCATTTCGTTTCAGGTGTGAAATTTGAAAATGCTTTTTCTAAATCACCTATTGCCAATGCATCAAAATATGCTGCTACAACTTCTTTTGCTTCCATACAATGTTAATTTATTTAATGAAAAAATCTCTATTATCGCTTGCCCACTGTGATAACGAAGTCATTTCAACAGGAAGCTTTTCCAAAATACCGTTCATTTCAGGGTTGAATTTTGAAGGGTACTCTTTTGAATTCTGAAGGTTTTCATAATAAGCAGCAACACTTGACGCTCCCGCTTCTCCAACCATTGGTTTCATTATTTCACCAAACTCTTGTGGCTTCTGCGGATAATAACTAATAGTTTCTCCTACCCCGTCAGAAAACTCTGAAGCTAATTCATTACCTTTTAAGTTTTGTAAACCGCTGATTTTGAAATTATCGGCTTTTAAACTCTCATTGTAGATAGCTTCAACTACAAATGCACTTACATCTCTCGAAGCAATCCATCCGATTGGCATTGCCTCCGGTGTAGGATAAGCCAGTTTTTTCTCATTGCTGATAAAAGGTGCGCAGAACGGACCCATCATATTTTCCATATAGATAGTTGGTTCGATGATCACATAATCTACTCCACTATTTTTTAAATATTCCTGAACATCCAATTTCACATCATCGACAGGCGACCCAACTTTCTGAGACTCCAACCAGCCGCTTGTATTCCAAACTATTTTTTTTACGCCATTTGTTTTTGCCGCATCAATCACATTTTTTGCATATTGCAGACCATCAAAAGGATTGGGTAACGAAACAGGAATTAAAAACGCGATGGCATCTACACCTTTTGTAATTTCATTTATTTTTTCAACATCGCTTAAATTTGCCACAACCGGTGTTGCACCTGCTTTGGCTAGTTTTTCAAAACTTTTTTCAGAGCTTGTTGCAGCAAGTACCTCTGCACCTTTTTTCTTTGCTTCTTCAATTACATTAAACTGTTGTGAGCCTGTAGCTCCAAATACTAAAATATTCATATTCAGATTGTTTTATAACATTAATACTTTTACAAAGCTATGCACACACCCACCTTTAAACAAGTACCCACCTAAAAGTAAACCACCTACCAAAAGGTTAAAATTATTGAATATCAGTATGAAAAATTTTAATAAATCTTTCAAATACTGTCTTGACAATTCTATAAACTCTGATTCTAATTACATTTTTAACCTTTTTATTCAAAATCTACAAGATTATTAGACTTCAGTTCAGAAGGGATTTGTGACTAATATCACAGATATATCAAACAAAGTAATAACAGATATTTCATGATATGAGAAAAATAATCTGTTGAACTAAAATGACATTGCATCGAAGGAAAAAAAGTGCAGGTTAAAATGATAAAAAGGATAAGCTACTTCTAATCTTTAACATCATAGATTTGACTTAACAACTTATCTTTCTCCGCTTCTTCCTTTCGCAAGTCCAAAGGCTTTTGGAAGGCCTTACGATACTCCTACTGAAAACGGACGGACGACACAATCAATTAACGTCCTTTCTGTATCAGCGATCATATTGTTTAGATCTAATTACTTCTATATTATTTTGAAACTGCCCGTAATAATCAAATGAGTTCTCGATAAATTTACAAGCCCGTTCTGAAAAATGTTTAATGGGCAGAAAATAAGTCCTATGTTACCTTACCTCTCTCCTACTAGTGCAGAGGAAAAGGAAAATTTTAATGAAAATCAAACCATATTTCAATTTCAGGATTTCAGTAAAAATATTCTTCAATTATTGATGTAAAAAGTCTTCCTTTAACTCATAAAGATTAACACGGACAGTATATTCTAAAAACCACTACCTTACCTATTAAAAAAAAAAAAAGAGTAAGCGCCTTCAAATAAACATTTGACGATGCAGATTTCACAACAGATTTTAAAATGGAAGTCTCTGAAAATACACTGATATTCTTTGCAGACGGTAGTCCTGCATACATCACTAAGCGCTTTGACAGACTTGAAAATTCGTCTCTAGTCGAAAGCAAAAAGGAAAATAAGTTAGCTGTAGAGGGCTTTGCATCATTGCTGCAAAAATCTCCACCAACACATGGTGAACAGTACAAATATGAAGGGAGCTATTTCGAACTTTTTGAAGGCTTGAAAAAGTATATTCCGGCCTGGAAGGTGGAAGCACCAAAACTGTTCACTCTTATTTTTTTCAACTACTTGTTTTCAAATGGTGATGCGCATTTGAAGAATTTCTCAATAATTGAAACGCAGCAGGGAGATTATAAGTTAGGCCCCGTTTATGATTTATTGAACACGAGAATTCATATCGAGGATTCTAAATTTGCCTTAAAAGAAGGACTGCTGCTTAAATCCATTTCAAAAGTAAATGATTTGGAACAGTTTATCCTTTTAGCAGAAATACCTCAAAAAACAATCATGAAGATTATAAGTAATTTAACATCCAGCCATGAAAAAATAGGTCAACTGACTGACCATTCTTTTCTTAGCGAAAAATTAAAACGCAATTACCTCCAAGCTTATCAGGGACGATTCAATAGACTAAAGAAAGATATGTCATAATGAAGGACATCACTTGATATTATTACCAAAGTCAACTTAATTTAATATTCTTTATTAATTCCGAACAAATATATTGACTATATTTGCCCATCTTTTATGCAAAAAATAGTTAAACATTTTTTTGTCTTTTCCCTATTACTAATATTCTTATCGAATGTCAGTGGTATCTCGGTGTGTCTGGAACATGCAAAGCACTTGACCTCAGAACACGCTGAGAAAAAGAATTCCAAAGATGAGAAAAGTTCTTACTTTTCACAAGATGATCAATGCCAGTGTGCCCTACACCTGCAAATGAATTCATGTCTCTTTCCTGAGATTCAGAATTTAGATTTTGCTTTACAAGATATAGATCATAGCGTAATACCGCATCCAAAGGCAGTAGAATACCGTCGCCTGATTGATTATTTCTCGTCGAGAGCCCCACCCTATTTTTCATAAGTTATCGCTGAATGATTTCAGCTGAAACTATTTCCTATCACAGATTTAACGATCTGTAACTACCGCTGCGTGGATATTTTACAGCAACGGAAGCGATTATTCATTAACCATTAGGGTTTTCATACCTGCTTTACCTATTTCTATGTCACTTAATTATTGTATTTTGTGGAAAATAAATTATTTTATTTCCCTCAAGCCTTGTCGATTAACAGGCTTAAGTTTACTATTATTTCCCATTGCCTTCAATGCGCAGGATGCCGAAAAAGATTCGATTTCAGCAACCATCCAGACAGTAGAGATTGTCGGAAGGAAATCTCAGGATTATGTTTCCGACTATTCATTTGCTGCTACAAAGATCGCAATGAAGAATAAAGATTTGCCTCTCACTTTAAACACCGTTACAAAAGAGCTGATTAATGACAGACAAGCTTTTAGATTGGGAGATGTCCTCAAAAATGTGGCCGGTGTTTCCAATGCAAGTTTTTACAATCAGTACAGCATTCGTGGGATCAGCCAGAATGAGGAAGGACAGATTATTAACGGAATGCGTACCAGACAATATTATTTTTTGCAGCCGATGACATCCCACATTGAGCGGGTAGAAGTATTCAAAGGACCGGCAAGCATTACCATGTCAAGTGTCGATCCGGGAGGGACAATCAATATGGTGACCAAAAAACCACTGCTCAACCATCGGTACGAAGTAAGTTTATCGGGTGGCAGTTTTGATACGTATCGCCTGACCACCGATCTTACCGGTCCGTTAAATAAAAGCAAAACCCTATTGTACCGTTTCAACGGTGCGCATCAGGATGGCCAGTCATTTCGGGATAATGTAAATAATAATGGATTTTTAATTGTTCCGTCCCTTTCTTTTATCCCCAATGAAAAGACATCGCTCAATGTCGAAATGATCTACAATGAGATGAATGGAAATTTGGACAGAGGACAACCAATTTTTGGTGCGGTTGCAGGAAAAACAGATCTCAACAGTACACCGATCAGCCTTAATCTTGGTGCCCCCGGAGATTTTTTCAAAACAAAAGATCTTACTTTAATGGGAAGTTTTGCGCATAAGTTCAACGAGCACATCAGCTTCAATGCCTCCTATATGAAACAGTTCTGGGATGAAAACACCCGTGAAACCAGAACAACCAATTCCTTTGTCCCCGATATCAACAACAACCCTGTTCCCAGCCTTGCGATGATGCAGTATCTGGAGAGGATACAACACTGGGAAGTGGATAATATAAGCGCTTATTTCAATTTTAGCTACAATACAGGAGTATTCAAACACCAGACTTTATTGGGATATGACAGCCATATCTGGGAGAAAAAAAGCGGTGGAAAGCAGGATGCCGCCAGAGGTTTTCTGATGAAAGACGGAACCGTCACGGCATCCTTTAATCCTGTAAATGCTGCACTGTACCAGACCATGATGTACTATGGTGCTACAATCCCAAAACCCAACGTCAATCCATTTGATCTTAGCCCAGGTGCTTTAAACCATCAGAGAAATGATTATTCCATACTCAATGTCATTAATCCATTGCCAACCGCTCTGACCACGACCCATGCTGTCTACGTACAACATTTGGTCACTTGGAAAAAGTTCAGGCTATTGGCAGGACTGAGACAGGAATGGTTTCAAGACAGAACGAATTATAAAAAACCGGAGGAAAATTCATTTAGCAATCAGCAACTGCTTTACCGTATTGGTTTAACATACAGCGTCACTGAAAACACCAATATCTACGGAACCTTTCTCACAGGATATCAGCCACAATCCAACACCATCTCACTAATGCCCGGAACTGCATCATTTAACGGGGCATTTTCCGCTTCGCTATTTAAACCGTTGATTTCTGACCTCAAGGAACTGGGTGTCAAAACCAAACTCTTCGGAAAGGTTAATGCCAGTTTTTCAATCTATGAGATCAATCAGAAAAACATTCTAGTCAACGCCAACAATCCTGCAGAACCGGATCAGCTGATCCAGCGTGGGGCTGACCGAAGCCGTGGTTTTGAAACCGAAGTGACCGGATATATCCTTCCGCAATGGCATGTTTATGCCGGATACAGCTACATTGATGCAAAAGTTGTAGATGATTCCAACCCTGCGTTGGTTGGTTTGGCGAAGGAAAATACATCCAAAAACTCTGTCAACATTTGGACAAGATATAATTTTTCTGCAATTCGTGCATTAAAAGACTTCGGGATCGGAGCAGGAATTTTATATCAAAGCAAAAAGATCCCGTGGTACACCAGAAGTTTTGAGCTTCCGGCATATACCACTTTGGATGCCGCCCTTTATTATTCCGTTCCGCAAACCAAACTTCAGCTGGCTCTTAACGTCAACAATATGACCAATACAACATATTGGGTGGGAGCACAGAATTATCTAAGGCTTTTTCCTGGTGCTCCAAGAAATTATTTATTTACCGCAACTTATAAACTTTAAATTATGGCTTTTTCAAACCTTAAACTCATTGTACGAAAAACCAGGCAAGATCTCTTCAAGGAGAAAAGAAATCTGCTGATTGCAATAACCGTCATTCTTTTCTGCTTTCTCAGTATAGCGATTGGATTTACAAAATACAGTGAAAACTTTTCGGATATTAAAGAATACAGAAAAGAAATCCGAGAGAATTGGGAATACAGACCCGATAAACATCCACACCGAATGGCGCATTACGGTTATCTCGTATTCAGGATCGGTCATCCCCTGAGCATTTTTGATACGGGATTGGATGATTACCTTGGAAATGTAATTTTCCTTGAAGCCCACAAACAAAATACTGCCAATCTTTCGGAAGCAGGCAGTTCAGGTATTCTGGTGCGTTTTGGAACGTTCAGCAGTGCATTCATCCTTCAGGCGATTGTTCCGATCATTATTATTTTTTTAGGGTTCGGACTTGTTGTTCAGGAACGGGAGAATGCAACATTAAAAATCCTCAATGTTCAAGGTGCATCAGCGCGAGATATTTTGTGGGGAAAAATTCTTGGTTTGTGGCAATTTTCCTTATTATTCTTACTCCCAGTCGTACCCGTAGTCTTTTTAGCAGCTTCGCTGTCTGAAAGCACCACCGCAGCAGATATCCTGATGCGTTTGGCGCTCATACTTCCTGCCTATATGATCTACTATTTTTTCTTCAGCACTTTAACGGTAATGATTTCAGCAAATAGCAGAAACACATCAGCTTCATTAATCAGTCTTATCGGCTGTTGGCTTATTTTAGTGATTTTCTTACCAAAAGGAATTCAGTTTGCTTCACAAAATTTGTATCCGACACCTTCACGAATCGCTTTTGAAACACAGGTGGAAAAAGATGTTTTAAAGGTCGGTGACAGTCATAATCCTAATGATCCCCATTTTAAGCACATCAAAGATTCGCTTCTTGCTAGATACCATGTGAAAACTACTGATGAACTCCCTATCAATTATAGTGGACTCGTGATGAAAGAAGGGGAAAAAATCAGTTCAAAAATATATGAAAGCCATTTGGATAAGCTTCAGATACAATATAAAAAGCAACAGAGACTTGGTGAAATCTTAGGATTTATTAATCCGGTCATGGCCATCAAAAATCTTTCAATGACTGCAGCAGGAACTGATTATTATGCCTATCAAAATTTTCAAAAACAATCTGAAGAGTATCGTTATAAGCTCGCTCAGAACATGAATGATTTACAGATTGAAAATATCAGCAATAGCCAACCGTCACCAGGCGAAAAGCCTGCAACTGTCAGCAATGATAAATGGAAACAGTTTCCTGATTTCAAATATGAGTTTACTAGTTTAAAAGAAAGTATTCAACATCAGATCATACCACTTGTAACCATCTTATTTTGGCTTTTGCTCTGTGTAGCAGCGGTGGAACTGAGTGCTAAAAAATTAAAATTAATATAATGAACCATTACTTATATAAACAGTTTTACAGAAACAAGGCATATCTTATATGTTCAATCATATTATTTCTTGCCGGATTAAGCTCCTTGTACACTGGGGAAAAGTTCCTGGATAAAAATGAGGACATCATTAACAAAAGTGCCCGTTATCAAAAGGAAAGTCTGGAAAAAAATATAGCTGCACACAGCGATAATTTAGGCCTTCTTCTCTATTACGTAAAATTTAATCTTGTCAATGAAACGCCAAAACTCTCTGCCCTGAATATTGGACTGAGAGACTTAAAGCCTTCCATACAGGGGGTCACTATTCGTAACCTAGAAGAACAGAAGAACAATTCGGACTTCTTCAATCCTGCCAATACAGCAGTGGGAAATTTCGACTTTACTTTTGTACTTGTGTTTTTATTCCCTTTGGTCATTATTGCTTTTTGTTTTAATCTCATTTCCGAAGACCAGGAAAAAGGAACATGGAAACTGCTTTCTGTTCAAAGCACTAATCTCCGGAAACTGATCAATGCGAGGATAATAATAAGATGTATAGTGATTGTTGCATTATATTTCCTACTGCTGATCATAGCAGTATTATTCATCAAAATTCCTGTTGATATGCCTTTCATCATCTTTATTATTTCAGGATTGCTTTATATTCTTTTCTGGTTCGTACTCTGTCGCTGGATCATCGGCTTTCAGAAATCATCAGCCTCGAATGCACTTACACTCATCATCTTGTGGATTGGAATGAATTTTATTATTCCGATGACAGGAAATATGATCATCCAAAAAATATATCCTGTCAATGAGGGGCTGAAAGCACAAATTGAACAAAGAGAGGGCTATCATAACAAATGGGATGAAGCGAAAGCACCGACCATGCAGAAATTTTATCAAATTTACCCTCAGTTCAGCAAATATAAAGTAGATGAAAATATATCATCCTCTTATGTATGGTATTATGCCATGCAGCATCTTGGAGATGTGGAATCGCACGAATCGTCTGAGCAGTATCACACGAAAATGCAAAGCAGAAATGATGCTGCTTTGTATTTGGGATATCTCTTCCCTACTATTCACACCCAGCTGATACACAGTCAGCTCGCTAAAACGGGTATGGAAAATCAACTTCAATATGCAGAAGGTTTGAGAACATTTCACGAAAAACAAAGGCTGTTCTTCTATCCGTATATCTTCTCGCAGCAAAATGCAGATGTCATTGACTGGAGCAAGCAAACGGTTAAATCGTTTAGCGATGCTGAAAAAGTAAACCTTTTACAGGTAATAATACCCTACTTCATTATAATTACGCTCTTGACTATTCTATCACAACAAAAATTCAGAAAACTATGTTAAAAACAATCAATCTCCATAAAAAATATAATGACTTTACAGCGCTAAGATCCCTTAATCTCGAAATTCAGGAAGGCGAAATATTTGCACTTCTCGGACAGAATGGTGCCGGCAAAAGCACAACAATCAACATTCTTTTAGGATTGATTCAATCTACATCAGGAGACGCCTTTATTAATAATATTTCAGTCAAGGAAGAACCTCAGAAAATTAAAAAGCATCTGGCTTACATTCCAGAGACCGTATTGCTTTACCCCAATCTTACAGGAATCGAGAATCTTGACTTTTTCTCTAAAATCGCAGGTTTTACTTACTCTAAAAAAGAGCTTTCCGAATTGCTGCAACGAACAGGATTACAGGAGGCGGCACACGATAAACTTTTGGGAGGTTATTCCAAAGGAATGCGGCAAAAAGTGGGGATAGCAATCGCTCTGGCGAAGGATGCAAAAGTTCTGCTCCTTGACGAACCGACCAGTGGGCTCGATCCTATTGCTACTGCAGAATTCACTGAAATCATTCGTGAGTTGGGAGAAGAAGGCCGTACCATTTTTATGGCTACTCACGATATATTTAATGCAGCAAGTGTAGCAACAGATATTGGTATTATGCGCCAGGGAGAATTGGTACAGAATGTACCTTCGAAAGCCTTCAGTGCTAAAGAATTGCAGGAATTATATCTTAAGACTATTTAAATGATAACTGTATACTTGAATATAGGAACTTTTATAAAGGAAACATCGAAAACTCAAAAAAGGTCATACTTCTTAATAATAAATAAATATTTTAAACCTATGAAATTATCTTTAACATTCAGCTTACTATTGATAAGCCTTGTTCACCAAGCCCAAACAATCTGTACTAATAATCTCGGGGGTGATATCGACCCAGCTTTCATCACCTTTAAAATCGAAAGTACCCCATTGGATCATAATACTTTTTCAGGATTAACTGCATTTTACCACGAATATCCCGCCATTGGAAATACAACCGCACAACTTACGGCAGGTCAGTCGTATAATTTGTATACTTCTACATCTTCCGAAGCCATTATTGGAGTATGGCTTGATTACAATAATAACAATGTTTTCGAACCCAATGAGTTTACTGTATTAGTCAATTCCATGAATACTCAGAACACAACGTCATTGGCTATACCAGCAACCGTCCCATCCGGAAGTATTAAAATGAGAATAAGATCAAGGGCTTACGGAAGTACAATATCTGCAAATAATGCGTGCAGTAGTTTCGGTTCCGGTGAAACACGAGATTATACTGTTAAAATTATCAATAACAATCTTACGGTAACTGAGATACCCAGGGGTATCGATCTAAAATATTATCCTAATCCCGTTCATAACGATTTAACTATATCATCGAAAAAAAGTATAAAAGGATATAAGGTGTATGATATTTCAGGAAAACTACTTTTAGACAAAGACCTAACAGAAGAAAAAAATATCAAATTAGATTTTTTACAGTTTCCCGCAGGAAGCTATTTAGTTACGCTGACATTTAAAGATGGTTTTAAAACACTGAAGATATTGAAAAAATAACCTCAACAATAATCCATATAACTTTTAAAGATGATATGTCAACTATAATTGAATTTTTCGCCTGTAAAGGAACCAGATTTGAAAAACTCTCACATTCTTAAGGGAACTTCATGTAAGTGATTTATCATAACAGAATGATCAGTATTTCAATTTAAAAAGAGAATGCCACACTTTTAATGTGTGGCATTTATTTTCCGCTATTGTAGATAAAAGTCTAGTATAATGATAAATTACTAAAAGTTACTGATAGTAATAGGTTAAATTGAAATCAGTACTTTATTTTCACCTCACTGTATATAGTCGAAATGGAATTATGTGAGCAAAGTTAAATGTCAACACTGACCGTCATCAGCCTGTTTATTCATAGTACATATAAGAACTAACCAATCAATTCTTAATTTTAAGTTGTTACGACAGCCTTACTTTTTAATAATTTTCTCTGTAGTGGAAGTTCCGTCTACAAAAAGTACTTTCACTAAAAAGATCCCTGTCGATTCCGCAGATAAATTAATCTCTTTTCCTTTTGAAATAAGTTTTCCCGTCAAATCGTAAACTTCGATAACTTGCACATTCTTTTCAGATTTTAAGTAAGCATACCCGCTTGTAGGATTGGGATATAACTGAAACATCTTATTTTTAGCTTTAATATCCGCTGTGGAAAGGCTGTTGCTGGTCACTTTAAAATCATCGAAATACAACACATAGTCTACTCCAAAATTAGGATCGGTTCCGTTGGACGTGTAGAATGCAAACTTGGTCGTTGCACTGGTATAATTATTTAATGCATATGTTTTTGTTGTTCTGACATTAGGGATTCCAATATTAGGAGAAGCAATGCTTTCAAGCTCTTGCCAAGTAATGCCGTTATCCTGAGAAATCATAAATTTGAACATATCGTCTGTTAGAGACTGAGATGGAGCGGCTGTAGGATCATTCGAATAAAGTCCATCGCCACAACCAAAATCAAAAGACACGCTGTAATCTCCTGCAGACAGGTCAACTACCGGGCTGATTGCCCAAGTAGAGAGTCCTCCGCTGTATATTTCTACTGATACGGAAGGATTATTGGTCGTTTGATTGCTTAGAAACGGTCTTTGTACCAAGAAAACATTATACTGATCCTCATTTTCGGGACCGTTTCCTACAGTGGGATCGAAAGAATACCCAAAATACCAATTTTGAGGAGGGAATGTTGCAAAATCTTGTGTATAAACCGGTGTTTGTCCAAATACACCAATATAAGCCAGTAGACTTATAGCTAAAGAATAGATTGTTTTCATATTTTTTCTAAAAATTTCAAATAGTTTACTTTGCTTTTTAACAATGAATAGTACCTGAAAATTTTAACAAATGGACTCTTTTGGCAGTCTAATTGCCATTAAAAAATCGCTTTGATTACGTATTCTTTTTTAATAAAATAAACAAAAAGAAATGCTCAATTTTGTGGTAACTACTATCAATTGTACACAAGAATTTCTGTATTTAAAAGCTTAATGACAGAATCTTTTGAAAAGCTTTTGGCCCATGATTAATTGATCAAAAAATAATTCGTAAAGAAGACATTTTCGACCTTACTTTTTCAAAAATTATTAATCTCAAAAACCATGATACAATGATAGTAAACGAAAACATTAAAAATAAGAAAAGCACTATCAGTATTAATGAATATTCACTGAATCCTACAATTGAAAAAAATACATAAAATTCTAATTTTCAGAAACATAAAACTCTTTTTCAAGAAAACTATTAGCCTTTTTAATTTTCCTTAATGCAAGGATAAGAAACAATGAAAACACCGATAAAAATAAGATTGAAACTATGCTCCATTTCACTATTTTTCTGTCATGTTGTGCTACTTTTTGATCGGAATTTCTCTGATCTTGTACAAGCAGATTATTTAAAATCTTAATCTGGATACTATTTCGTTCTGCCATTTTCTGATGATAAAGGGCAGCGTAAAATTGACTTTTATCCATATTCCTCAACTTCAAAAAATTTTGCGACAGCTGAAAATAAATATCAGTTTCCGTATCAGCAATATTTTTTTGATCCTTCATATCTAAAATTGAAAGTAAAATTTCATTAGAGTGATTAAGATTGTTTTTTAGGGCTAGAATTTTTGCAGTCCCTAAGTCATAAGATTGATCAAGAATCTCAAAATACATGCGAGGAATATCTCCTGAAGTCTTAAATTCTGAATCTTTTATTTTTGAAAGTAGAAGGTAGTGTTCTGCTTCCTTCAACTTATTCAATTCTATCAAACAATTTGCTTTATTAAGATAAGCCAGCTTGATATTCATTTGAGATAACGGATCTTTGGCGGGACGAAAAGCTGAGATTGCCTGATCGAAATATATCAGTGCCATATCACAATCCAGTGTATACGCATAGTTCATCCCTTTCAGATAAAGGATATTACCTGCAATATGCTGTTCGGAATTCGGCAGTTTATTTTTTTTTAGAACATCCTCGGCTTTGTTAAGATAGTATTTGGCTTTATCATTTACTTGAAGAGACTGATAAATATTTCCTAAAGTTCCTAAAAATTTTATCTGTGAAACGGTGTTATTTGATTTTTCAGCTAAATCCAGTCCTTCCGTTCCATAACGTATCGCCTCACTAAATCTTTGAGTTTGATTGCTGATATTGAGTAATGAGAATAACAGACGAATTCTCAAATTATCTGTCAAATCGTTATCTTCATAAATCTTTACAGCTAACTGATATGCATTTTCAGGGTTTGAAATAAGAGATTTTTCAACTTTTTTCACATCTACAGAATCATACTTCTGGCAGTAGAAATTACCAAAGCACGATAATAAAATCAAAATATATACAGATTTAAAGTTCAAGGTCTCGATTATTTTAAAAGTTGAATGTATTGCGCAGGGGAGATTCCTTCAATGCTTTTGAATACAGAAGAAAAAACGCTGTGAGATGAAAACCCACTCTCTTCCGCCAAATATTTTATTTTGTAAGTTCTATACACCAATTCATTATTAAGTTTTTGCTTAATGTACTGGATTCTCATCTCGTTAATATACGCAGTGAAATTTTTCTTTTTATATGTATTGATCACATCTGAAACATATTTCGAATTGGAATCAAGCTTTTTAGCCAATGTCTGAATAGATATATTGGGGTCTAAAAAGAAATTTTTTGATTCTAATTTTTCCAGCCTTTCTAAAAGAATAAGTTTTACATTTTCCGAAATAACTTGAGTTTCTTTCTTTTTAACTGAATTGGTTTTGATCTTATTTGACAGTAATAGATAGCGCTTATTTTTTTGCTTTTCCTGTTGTACTTTGACAACCAATATCAACAATACGATGCATGATAAAAACACCAACCCAATCAGTACAATAGCATCTCTTTTCTTTGCAAAAAGATATTCTTCGTTGTGCTTTACTTCGGTCAGATAGACCCATTGCGAACGTGCCTGCATAATCGCTTTATTATTTTTGGCTATATGTTCATTTCTTTCATCTGTGATCAGAACATAATTAGAAACATCTTCTCTATCAAAATAATAATCTTGCAAAAAATTATAGTAGGTCGTCCGCAGTTGAAAATTAGTTGTATTATCGATCTGTATTTTGGTTTTTGCTAACCATTCATCAGAAATATCTGCGGGAAAAAATTTCTTTTTAAAAATATCAAATTCTGTATCCGAAGAATAGTACGAAAGGATTTTTAAAACTGGAATACGAAACTTAGGAAATTTGGACATCCAACTCTTTTCATCCAAATTGATTAAGAGAAAACTAAAACTATCCCTGAAAGTATGTGCATTTTCACTGTGTACTTTAGTGAGAACATCTGAAATTTTCCGTAGTGCCTTATCTCGAGCTCCCTGTATGATTAATTCATTTGCTATTATAATTTCTTCATTGAGCTTGATTAGAGAATTCTGCTTATTATTTGTGCTGAAATCAAATTTCTTGATCCCTGCTGAATATAATATATTTCGATAAAAAATAATTCCATTTGCATTTTGATAATCTTCAGTTTGAATTATTTCCTGAAATGCATCATTATAATTGTTTTCATAATAATAAGCCTGCACTAAAAGTCGGTTACATCTATTTATAATTTCATAATTCTGATTATTCTTTTTTACATAACCAACAAGATCTCTTGCTCGTACGGGATTCAAAATAATCAGTGAATCTATTTTTTGAAATATCTGTTTCGTATCCGACACATCCTGTGCCGAAATTTGCCAAAAGAGTAATCCGAAAAAGAATGTAAGAAATAGTCTCATACCTGTTCAATAAATTCTGATTAAGCATCAGAAAAACCCTATTTAATTTAAAAAAAAATTGTAAAGAATATAGTATCAAACTAGTTGCTGAAACTATTTAGTAATCTTTTTATAAAGAAATATTGCGACGAGCCAAAAATAATATAAAAAATGGTATCTAATGATATAATATTTACTGTGCTTTTTATTTGTAAGAGCATTGAAGCTACATAGGGTATTAAATGTAACAATGAACAAGATAACTTCTACAAATGAAAAAGATAATTTATGAAAACCTTACTTATTTATTTATATGGAAACGTACTTATTCGAGCGGTTTACAACAACCTGAACTCTTTTGCTAAACACTTAGAGAAAATGCCCTATCATGAAATAAAATTATACTATTTTTTTCATTAAATAGTAGGTATAGAAAATCCGTTACATAATGATATATGAAACGGATTACTAATTGAGTCGATTTCCTGTTGAGTCTTTTTTACTCCTTCACTAATCTTTCTACTGATTGTTTTTTATTCTTCAAATTTATTTCCAAATAGTAAATACCATTCTTTAAGGTTGAAATGTTTACACCCTGTCCATTTAATTTCACAGATTTAATTTTTCGTCCGGTAGCATCAAAGAAATCAACCGATTCTATAAGATCAGCATTTTTAAAACTAACGGTTTCCTTTGCTGGATTTGGATAAATAAGCACTTTTTCACTATCTAAAACCAAGTCATTTGTTCCTAAAGTGCCAGCCATGTTTAATGATGCATATCCCCTGTTACCGGAATGATAACCCAAATTTGTACTACCTGAGGTTCTGGCGTAGAAAATATTGATCGTTCCTGCTGTATTAGCAATTGCAAAATCACCGGCTCCACCAGTAAGTGATCTCGTTGCAACAACTGTTCTGGTGCTTCCGGAAACGGTATTAGAAGTTTCAGTCCAATTTTGAACAGCATCAGCGGTCGGTGCAGTAAATCCGGCGAAAGTATAATCTCTGTTTGATGATGAGTTGTAGATAAAACCGTCTGCACCATTTGCCATCCCTGAAGTTCCAAAGCCAATTCCCAGCATAGAATTGCTATCTCCAATTAAAGTAAGAGTTACGTTAGTGGCATTGGTATCTATTTTAACAGTCATAGAAGCGGCAGGTAAATTGACGGTTCCAGATGAAAATTGCGCTTGAGCTGTTACACCAAAAGCTAAACTTGAGATAAGTAGAAGTTTTTTCATAAAACTAATTTTTTAAAATGTTGATTATTTCTTTGTTGTCTGTTTTTAAAGCATATTCGAAAGGGGTCATTCCCACCGAATCTTTCATTGTTTTGTCCGCTTTGTATTCTAATAAAAGTTCTACCAATTCTTTATTTCCTGATTTTACTGCCCAAAATAACGGAGTAGTTCCTGTACTGTCTGCAATATTCGGATTTGCATTTTTCTTTAATAAATGCTCTGTCAAACTTCTATTGTACCGTATAGAAAGACCCGCCAAAGCCGTTCCTTCTTGACTTTTATAGTCAAGATCTCTTACATGATCTATTAAAAAATTAGCAACCTCTGTATTTCCACGATAACAAGCGAGAATTAAAGGCGAGAATCCGTTTTCGTTGGTTTGATCGATGATCTCCGGATTTTCTTTCATTAAATCTCTCAGTTCTGCCAATGTGCCACTTCTTGCAATATCAAACACTGATTTTGCTTTTTCCTGAGCCGATAGGAATGATAAACTCAGAAAGCATACTGCGAATACAATTAGTTTCCTCATTGTTTTACAAGGGTATAGCTGTACTCTACGTTCACGTTTTCAGCAACTTTTTTCATGACCATTTTTGGAATGGTGACTTTGAAATCTGCTGACTTAGCAATAAAATTTCCGTTCATATAGATCTTCCCGTCTTTTGCATAAATTGTGGCGGTGGATGAAACATTTCTGTCCACTCCGTGAAAATTTAATATTCCCTGAACGGTAAATTTTTGAGGAATTTCACGCAGTTTTGCCTTATCAAAATTCAAAACTTTTCCTTTGAAAGTTGTTTTGGGATATTTTGCTGTTTCTGCATAGCTTTCATTGAAATGCTCTTCCATAAGTTTCACTTTAAATTTGAAGTTTTTCACTCCCGAAACTGAAGCCATTTCCCCTGTGTCTGCATTGAGAACTACAATATTATTGTCATCCTTAGCAAAAACGTCTTCAAACATTGGAATTGAAGCTTCAATTGTAACTTTTCCCGATTTTGAACTGTATTTTTGAGCAAAAGCAAAATTACTAAAGAGTAATGAAACGCCTATTAGTACTATATTTTTCATATATTTTTTTTTAATTTTCGATAAGACCATCAGTCTTCCATTTAACGAAAAGATTAATCTGATTTGAAGATAAAGAACCGCCCTGAGGCATTCTCAAAGGATCTCCGCTTGGTCTTTGAATTCGGTTAATAATAATATCGATGTTCGCTTTTATCTGGTTGTAATTAACCAGAGGTTTAAAACTCGTCGCAGAATGACAGTTGATACAGTTGCTTTCGATAATGGGTTTTAAATCTGATTCATATTTTACCACAGTGGTAATTGGCGTATTGTCTGAGATCTCTTCATAAGTTCTGCTTTCGCAAGAGGTAACGAAAAGAAAGAGAACTGCGATGTAAATTATTTTATTCATTTTAAAAAACTCTGTAAAGATTAAATCCAAAGAAAATCTGCCCTTTTTCCCACTTTCCGGTTGCATTGGTCAAATAACCAATATCAGAATTCAATTGAGAATTGCTGAAGAGTAGCTGGAAAACGTGACCACCCGTTTCAATATCCATTCCTAATGACAGTGGATTTTTGTAGAAACTGTGATTGTCGAAATTCACAAAATACTCTGCATTGATCGAGATTCTTTTGGAAATTTTATAACGCCCACCCAATCCGGTTAAGAATTGATTGTTGTTCTCAATGGTCGGATCGTAAAGATTTTTGTGAACATAAGACGGCGTCAACTGTAAAGAAAAATTCTCATTAAATCTTCTGGAAATAAGAGCTTGGGTCAAATAAGAAAGTCGGTCACCTAACTTCAGATGCGGATAAGTCTCGGTATCCAAATCTGTGTTTAATGCCATCACATTATACCCCACAAGATCTACCGGTACGTCATCATTTTGTTTAAGAAGCCTGTATTTTGCTCCGAATTCGAAAGTTTTCATGTTCGTTTCCCGGGAAAGGCTTAATGAAATTGCATCCGTAACTCCATAGATTACCCCAAGTTTGGTAGAAGCATCATCAAGACCGAAAAAGTTTTTGAAACCTTTACTTACGTCTCCAAAACGATGTGCAATTACAACGTACCACTCGCTCTTTGCGGTAAGCTTTGTTGATTGTCCAGTAACGATTTGAAGTGCTTTAAATGCCGGCGGTGAAGTTGTGTTCGCAGTTGAAATGGTATCGATATCTTTCAAGAGATCTTCCTGTGAATAGGCAAGAACTGAAGAAAGCATCGATATGAATACTAATGCTTTTGTCATACTTTATTTTAATATTTCTTGATGGCAAATCTACAGTGTCCGTAAAAAAAAGAGCGGTGACATTAGTCACTGCTCTACTACTTTTGATAATTCACAGTATAGATAAAATCTATTCGATCTGATTTATGTTTTTTATAAGATCATAATCCACTGATTGGCCTGCGCAATAACCCCATCGTTTTCATATTTTTTTAAGATCCTGCTTACAACCTCTCTTGCCGTTCCAAGAGTATTTGCAATCTCTTTATGAGAGATTTTAATTGCTTTGCCATCATTTAACTGTATTTTTTTTTCCAGTAGATCCAATATTCTTTTGTCTAACTTATGAAATACAGCCTGAGTAACCATTTCCATTATTGCGGTATATCGCTTATCATACTCTTTTAAAAAAAACTGATTAAGCAGAGGGTACTCTATAATCCAGTTCATAACCTTGTCAGCAGGTAATAACAAGACATCTGATGATTCCTCAGTGCATGCGTATATTCGACTTTTTGAATTGGTAAACATCGACGAAAAAGTCATTGTACAAGTTTCATAAGGCTTGATGTAATAGTATAACAATTCCTTTCCATCGTTTAAAGAATATACCTTCACGGAACCACTTAATAGAATGGGAATATAATCAATCCTATCTCCCTCCATGATAATATCTCTTCGTGCAGGAATTCTTTCCTTGATGGCAAATTCTTGTAACTCTTCCAAAAAAGAATCTCCTACGTACTCAAATATCTTTCTGACATTTTCATTTGTTTTCATTCATTTATTTTTTAAACAGAAAAACGACATTCTAAGAGAAGTCGTTTTTCATATTGGATTAATCCCAAAACAGATTTTGTAAATTTAACTTTGCAAAGCTAAGTAAGTCCAGATTTTCGTACAAGTACCTACCTAAAAGTAGGCACTAAAAATATTTAAACTATTGATCAATCACATAGGGAAAAATTATAATTATTCTTTCATATTATCTAAAGACGAATTCGTATTAAATCAGAAAAGACAACAGTATTCAAATTGTTCATTAAATAGCATGTTTGTTTTTCCTCAATCTATAATGCTGCATTCGATGTTAAATAAATACTTAGCATTATCTTATCAAAACTTTTTGCCCCATTCTTTTCTCTCTGCTTTTTACATATTGGTTAAATTCAAAAATTTCTTTGGTCTCTCCATCCCACTTTTGTCTCGGTATTAATTGAAGGGTTACAAAAATGTCAGTTTTCTTATTGTACGAATCAATCCTTTCTAGTCTTCCATGGTAGTCTCTTTCCGCTTGTTTATAAATGGAATAAGGTAATATAGTATCGGATGGATAAATGTAGAATCTGGTGTACATCCAAGGAGAATTGATTTCAAATCGTTTGTACTTTTTCTTAAATAAAACGGTATCGTTCAGATTCTTTCGATTTCGGTAATTGGGGATTTTCTCCTTCAAAAATAGGGCTCCTTCTTTTTTGTTTTCAATGGGCATCGGCTTTTGTTTCCTCATGATGTCAGAAAAAATGATATTGCCAGGATTATCATTTCCGATGGTGTAACACACAGAATCTTTAATGAAGTACATTTGCTGGGTTAATTCGGTAACATCAACATCAGGAATACGCTCTATAATGGAATCACCTGTATAATTAAGGCTTGATACATGAAAACTTTGCATTTTGTCCAGACCTTTGGATGCATCAAAATACACATTGGAAACAACATCGATTCCGCCTCTTTCCGATTTAATTTCTTCTCGGCAGGAAATAAGGAACAAAAGCAGAAATGAACATAGAAACAGTAAATTTTTCATTTTGATAGATTTAAAAGGCGGTAAATCATTAGACCTATCGCTTCGGATAATAGTCAGCTCTTAATTTATCGCTTAATACTCTGTTCTTTAACGTTATTTTTTTCGTGCTTGTTATCTTGCCCCAAACCTTCCACAGGCTTATTGGTGTTTAATCTGTTCATATCAGAATCATAGAGATTCAAATTTTTATATTGGGGATTCAACACTGCTTTCCCTTCTGTAACCTGATCATCAATTTCAAATTTTACCTTGACAACATTTCCTTTTTCCAAAGATTTAATTGTACTTTCTTTATATTCCGGTTTATCAAAAATGAGGTTTGATTTCTCTACGATCTGAGCAGTATTTACACCATAATTTTTGTAAAAATTCTGAAATTGATAGTTCCCTTTTTCGGTTTTTGCCTCGTCAAAATTGAGTTTCACAAACGCAGGTTCCAGCTGTTTGGTCTTTGGATTATTAAATTCAATTTTGACCGTTCTGCCTTCCAAAAGATTGACGGCTTCTTTTGCAGTAAAAGTTTGCTCACGATTGACCGGAAAATTGTGAGAAATCTCCTCGTTCTTTTCATTGGTTAATTTTCCGTTGTAAGAATTCAGAAAAACACCACCGTTTTCTGATTTATTGAATTTCAAGGTAAAATCTACTTTGTTGTCTGGCAAAGTTTTGTCGGAAGTCGCTTTAATTTCAAACTGTTGTTTCTTGGAATTAACACCTTTTTCTAAATCATTGTGAAGTTTTTCTCCTTCTCCAAAACCAAGATATTTTAACTGGTTCTTCAAATATTCTACTTGGTCAAATGTTTTGTTGTTTTCCATAATTTTTGGATTTTTATTGTTAATAATTGTTTTATCTTGAATAATGGATTCAAGCTTTTTTATTGCGTTAAAAACGAAAGCCATCTTACTGAGATCATCATTTTCTTTTTGTATTTTAAACTCTTCTTTCTTTAGGTGTAATAAATGTTCTAATCCTTCAGTAGGTAAGTTTATTAATTGCTCTGCACTATAACCCTGGATTGTAGTTTCAATATGAAAATTGCTACCACTGACAGCTACTAATTTTTCTGAAATCAGTTTTCTAACAGCATTAAAATGTTCAGTACTGATCCCGCTTTTCGTGGATTTTTCTTGTCTCATAAGAGAAGTTGCTATTTTGCTATTAGCATTTTTATAATGAAGAATTTTCATAAAATTCTTTACTTTCTCAGTAAAAACGCTTTCACTATCTTGAAAAAAATATTCAGGTGAAGACTTTTTCACTTCTCGGACAAAATTTTTAAAAGCCTTAATTCTTGGAACTATATTCTTATCAAGCCAACTTAGATTGTCTTCCATTTTTATGATCTATAATTTACCTTCTAAATCCTCTTGATTTTTGAATTCCCTCGTCTTGTTCTTGATTCTGCTCACTTATTAGATTGGCATCTTGATAAACATCGCGATCATTTATATTCAATTGAACGGATAATTTTTCTTGTTTTTGAGAATGATTTTGCCTTTCAGTAATTCCAGCAACCGTATTGAATTCTTTGGATACAATATTCAAATTATTGGTACTTTCTTTTCTTATTTCGGGAAACTGAACTATTTTATCTTGCAGAAAAAATTTAAGTTTCAGAAGTTCTGCCATGTAACGGTTGAGTTCATCTACATCTTTTTTGTCAGCGATAATTGCAGTCAATTCTCTACCATTCTTAATAAAATCGAATTCTACTACCTTATTCGTCTCTTGATCGAAAATGAAAGCTTTTTTCTCAAAGGAAAATTTTGCTACTATACTATCTGTCACGTCCTGAACATCAGCGTATTCAATCTTGCTTTTACTATTTTTAAGAAGTTCAGAAATACTTTTGTCCCATTCCAAAAAGATGACTTTCAGTTGGGTATTATTATCAGTAAGCTGAAAAGTTGCCCTGCTTTTATCATTGTCCGCAACAATGGTGTATCCCCTCAGAAATTTCCGAATATCATCTGCATTCAGTTTGTTAGAGAATGACAGATCTTCATTGATAATTCCGTATTTTTTTAGTTCGTCTGTTGGTAAAGTATTAGTGTTCATAATGTTTTGCTATTAAATTGTTTACTTTTATGAGGTCATTTAAAAAATGAGATGGGTTGATGATTTGTCCAAATTCTTTTACAGAGAAATGCAGATGTGGACCAGTAGAGTTTCCTGAGTTTCCACTTTTCCCAATGATAAAGCCTGCTTTTACTTGTTCTCCTGCCCGATAATATATTTCTGAGAGATGTAGGTAAGAGGTTTCGAAACGGTCAAAATGTTTTACTTTTATAAAATTTCCACCGCCTTTAGAATCCCAGCCTGTTGCAGTAACAATTCCGTCCAAAACGGAATACACATTTTCGAATCTGGCTTTTAAGTCAATCCCATTATGGATTTTTTTTGTTCCGAAAATAGGATGTGTTCTTGTTCCATAAGAAGATGTGACTGTAATTTTGTTATTTAAAGGCATTACGATTTTTGAAAAATATGCCGCCGGTTCATCAACAAGATTATAGGTTGTAGAAAATTTTTGTTTTTTTGATGTTTGCTCTGTTTTTTCTACTCTGTTGTGCGCTTGAAGCATCAAAGAATCTTTCAGTTTTTTAAACTCATTTTTTCGCACTTCTTTTACACTGCTATATTCTTTAATCAGTGTTTTCAATGAATCTATTTGACTTATTAACAAATTCGTCGAACCTTCGGTTTCATTTTTTAAATCTACTTTTCTGGTGATATTTAAAACTTGCTTCCAAGATTTTTTAGACTTCTTTTGTTGTACCGGATCTGCAATATTAGATTTTTCGGATACCTTGGTATTTTCAGATTTTTTCGGTATTGTTGGTGTAATCGTATTGAATTGCGCAGATGATAAGCAACTGTAAAACAGCGCCATCAAAGTAAATGTGTATTTTAGTTTTTTCATTTTATGCAGCTTTTATATTTTCATTCACAATGAGTTCCACTTCTTTGTTGATCTTTCTAAAGTTGGTCATCAGCACCTCTTCTTTGCGGTTATTTCCTTTTTTATCTACAAAAGAGTAATAAGAAGGCATTTTTACATAGTTTTTTACTTCTTCCTGAATCGCTTTCATATCTAAATTGATTTTACCGCTGATTGCAGACGTTTTATATTCCTCAACATCATTTTCTTCTCCCTGCGCTATCATTCCAACCATTTCTCCGGTTTTCAAGGCTGCTATTTTTTACCTGCCGGAATCATATTGTCCATTTTCTCATTGATACTGGTCGTTGTTCCTTGCTGGGAAATGGATTGGGAGTATGATTTCTGTTTTATTTTTCCGAATAGCTTCTCTAACCAATCGAGCGTATTTTTGTCTCTGGCAGATCCGGAAAGAATATTTCCGACAATGGCAGAAATGGTTTCTGCCACTTCTTTTTTATAGAATTGTCGAAGCTGCGGAATTTCCTGTAATCCAAGCATTACAGCAACTTTGTTGCTTCTTGCAGTGGCTACGATGTTATCAATTTTATGAATATAAATCGTTGGGAATTCATCAGCGATAATTCCTCCCGGTAAATTGTGTTTGGAATTGATCAATCTTAAAGTCCTGTTTAAAACCGAAGAATATAATGCAGAATTAATATCTTGTGTTCCTGGGTCTGATGCCAGAATAATGATGGAAGGATTATCTCTGTCGGTTATCTTCAATTCCACTTCATCTCCTGAAAACACCCAAAAACTTTCTTTTGTTGCCAATCTTGAAAGGAAAATTTTCAGTGTTCCAATTTGTCCTTCCAGTTGGTCAAATGCTTTATTGTCATAAGCCGTCTTGAAAGGTGACAGCAAAGAGAAAATTTCTTCATTGGTAAAAAGAGTATCGAAAATTTCTTTATAGCCTCTATTCATAAAGGAAAGAATGTGCGGCAGATCAGAATATTTACCGTTTTCGAATGTTGCAAAAAAATAAATACAAGATGACAGAAAATTGATGGCAGATTGGGTAAAGAAGGCTTCAGAACCACCTCCAGAACTGGAACCTCCTTTCTGTAAAGAGGACACCATTGATTCTGCCATTTCCTGTGCTTCTGCCAAAGTTTGGATGTACTTTTTATGAAATGGGTTAACACGTTTTGATTTTTCGACTTCATTGAGATTGATGACGTGGAAATCGTAATCGTAGTCGGATTCTTTATTTTTTTTCAACAAATAATGATAGTATGCAATCTGTGCTAAGTCGGGGAATTTAAAATCGTAGATACATAGACAAAAATCTTTTGCAATCATCTGTCTTATTGCAGGATTAATTACACCGAACGATTTTCCTGACCCTGGAGTTCCAATGACCATCGTTCCTCGAAAAGGATTGATGTTCATCCAACCTTTGTTGCTCTTGTTTTTGTAACGAAACAAGTATGGGATATTGATTGTCGTACCCGATGTTACTAATTCTTGATTTTGGTCGAAGGATTCTTCCTCTACATTCCATCGGTCTTTCCCCATTTTCTGCTGTATCAGTTTTGAAATATTGTCTGCACCCATTTGAAGAACAACAGCTCCTAAAAAAGAAAGAACCGCATAAATGACCTGATAGAGATTGAAGCCGGGTAATATTTTTGGAAGCTTTGCATTACCTGCCTCATTTTGCCAAACCAATGAAGAGAAAATCATCAGCAATCCCAAAATCATAGGAGCGACAATTTCTGTAGCAACATTAAGGTCTCTCTTTTTCTTGGCTTTTGTTCCAATCGCAACTAATCCTATCAAAATCAAGGTTGCAAATTTGGCATTGACGGGTGGATAAATAAAACTCAGCTTTGAAAAATTTTTCAACAAGTTAGAAAGTACCCAAACATTAGCATGAAGGTAAAAAAGCGAAGCACAATCTAATGCAACGATCGCATACACTGCTTTTTGTAGAAAGCCATAGATCTTGATTTGATGTTGTTGTTCTTGCATGTTGCTCTAATTTTATGAAATGGAAGCGGAACTTCCGCTAAAAAGTATCGGCCTTAAGAATCTCAGAATAGTTGACCTTCATTTCTATTGTTCTTCCAGAAAGCTGTTCTTCAATGAGACGAATCATCATCACTTTACTGTTTGGGTAAGTAAATTTTTTGAAAACATAAATATTCCTGAAATTTTTCCTGAAATATTTTTGAGGATTCAGTTGAAAAAGCGGGGTCATTTCTACACTTTGGTTGTTGGTTGCCTTATGGATTTTTTTATCTTCTAAGGAGAATTTCAAATCCTCGATATCGTAGCTAAGATTAGAATTATTTTTAATCGTCATATCAAGAAAGACGTAGTCACTGATGACATAAACATTGTTAAGCTGAAAGCTGAGTTTTAGATTCTTCTCTTCCCTTATTGGATTTTTCTCAGATTTTTTTCGAATAATATCCATTGCAAATTTTCTCAACTCAAGATTTGAAAACGTCATTTTTTCAAACTCAATGGGCTGCATCGCTTCGGGTTGAATATGGATATTGGTAATCGTATTGAGGTTGTCCTGGTTTCTGTACACTACTTTGTATTGTGCGATGAAAGATTGACCAACAACCGTAATAACTCCAATTTGAGTTCCATTAGAATATGCGGGAGGCATTTTAATTTTTACCATCTCTTTAGAATAAGGATGCTCTGTGATTTTTATTCTAGCAATGTTTGTCGCAGGCAAATCTCCAGTTAGTTTTTCCGTAGATAAATCGACGTATTGAATGGGCTCCGGCGAAATAATATGAAGATTGATACCTTCGGTAATTTCAATTTCCGGTAAGTCGGAAATAATCTGTTCTTTAGTTGCAGTTTGTGCAGTTAAAAAATTTGACACCAATAGTAAAAGGCTATATAAAGTAAGTTTCATTGTTTTTATTTTTTGTGTTGGTTTTGTGAATCTTTCAGTTGTTTTTCGTCGATAAGAAATACGTAAGAATTGTACTTCAATTTTGCTTTGTTTTCTTTAATAAGATTGGCAATAGATTTGGAGGTTGATGTGAACAGGCTGGTTCCAATACTTGAGAAGAATCCTTTTCCGGACATATCCATCTGTGTGCCCTGAACCGTGTTGATTCCCATTTCCCTCATCATATCTCTAAAAACACTTTGCGGAACGTATAATCCTTTCATTCCGTCAATATCATAGATTGAGAGATTGACGGGATAAATCTCTCCTTTGGTAAAGACCGACACAATGTTGAGATTGACCCGTTGCATGGAAAATCCTGCTATATGCCCATACAATATCGAACCCTTTCCTATTTTTTTGTTTCCGACAAAGATCTCTTCCAACAATCGAAATCTAATTCTGCTTCCTAAAAATCCTTTGTTGTTTTCGTCAATGACCGCTTTGATAAAGCTGTTCTCTTTTTCTTTATAGAAAGCATTGAATTCACTGTTGATTCCGGATTTGCTAACATTGAAAGTTGAATTAAGAAAATCTTCCATTTTCTCTTTATTGGACTTCAGTTTTTGTTCTGCTGCGAGTTTGCTTTGGTACTCAGGATCACGGGATTTTTCTAAAGAATCCATCACGAGCATTTGTTCTTTCAGATATTTTACAGGATCCGGTTGGGTGTTTTGAGTATTGGTTTTTAGATTTTCTAAAGCATATTCATTCGTTGGTTTTCCGTAAGATTTGTCATTCAGCATTTTAATGATTTCTGAAGATCTCTTGTAATCCCTATTTTCCCCTTGCTGTTGATTTGGCTTGTAATAGGAGGATTGATTTCCTTTTGCCTTATATTGATTTTGTCTGCCATTAACTGCTTTTAATGAATCTATTTTTCTCTTTTGTGCTAAGGACAATTGGTCATCGTAGTTCAATAAACTATCTTCTTCCTTATCCAATCCACCAAGCATTGTCCTGTTGTCCTCTTTTTTGAAAAACGCATCATACGCATCATTTTTGGTCATAATTGAATCCTGTGTTTCCCCCAATGAAAGAGACAATTCTTTTGGCTTGTCTTTTTCAGATGTGTCTTCTTTGATGAACTGCGCTCCTACATAGCCGAAAAGAAAAAGAAATGGCAGAGCCAGAAGAGGCAGAACATATTTTTTCTCTTTAAAATTTATTTTTTTAATGTCCATTTTTTAATTTTTGGTATTTGTTGAACAGGTAGTCAATTCGTAAGCTGTCTTCTTTTTTCAGTGCGCTTTGGTCTCTTTTTATTTTTAAAGTTTTCAATTCCGTCACGATTTTCTCCATTTCCTTCTCATTGTTTGCGGTCAGATTTTGAGTGGTCTTGCTTTTAGAGTATAAAACCGGAGGTTTGATTTTGAACGTAGTGTCGGAAGGGAAAAAGACACCTTGAATGAGAGACCCAATAAATGAAACCGACAGTAGAATCATTGAATACATGAAGAATTTCTTCGGATTATGAACTGCCCATTCTAGCCACTTCTGACCCTTTTGTTTTAATGTAGTTTTCATTTTTAGTAAGAGTTTTTATTTTGATTGGATAGTTCTTCATTATTGATGATCCGCCAGTTTTTAAGAATCACGCCGTGAGGATTATTTGGACTTCGGATGATGTCTTCGAAGAAACCTTCGGTGATGAGCTTCCTCGTAATGACAGAAGATTTTCTAGTGATCATCTGCTTACCGAAAAAAGAGAATTTCTTTTGTTCCATACTAAGCGTTATCGAATCTGTATGGATACTGACCATCGAACTGGAGGCAATGATCTGATTATAAAAACCTTTTTCCTTTAAGTTGGTATATTCCTTTTTTCCACTGTCATCAATGAGATACAATGACTTTTGAATATTATCCTTGATATAAGTATCATCGGGTGCGAGTGTGAAAAACAATCGGTGAAAAAGTTCTATCTGTGCTTTATATTCAACAGGTCGATTCAATAATACATCGGTTTGCTTTGCAAGAACCGGAACGCCATTGTCTAAAATATAAATGGATTTTTTGGAATCCTCGATCATTCTGTATGCAAAGATAAACCCGGCAATAACAATGAAAACAGCAAAAGCAATGGTAGATAATGAAACAACCTTATTGATCTTGATTCTTTGTTCAATATTTTTAATAAGCATATTCTTTATAAATTTTGAGATTACTTTTTATTTTTCATCGCTTCTTGAACCCTTCCCGACGCTGAACCAGTTGCTGCATTTTTAGCTGTGGCTGCTGCTACAGAAGCTCCTCCTGTTTTGGCAGCCAATATTGCTGTTTTAGCACTGCTAGCCATTCTTCCTGCAGCACTTTTCATTTTGGTCATGGCACCAGTTCCTCCTGCTGAAACAATACTGTCTGCAATAGTTGGAGTCATTAAAACCCCGATTCCTGTAACCACGTAAGCAACACAAGTAAATAGTTGATTGTAAATCATTCCGGAATTTGAAACGTACACCATCAAAGCATCTAAATTGGTAATCGTTCCGTTGGATAAAAGCGTATCGTATCTTTCAATTTCCATTTCATAGCCTGAAGCGATTAATTGTTGACCGATGTTGATGATCGTGTAGGCAACAAAAGTGTAAAGATTCACATTGATGAATTTGGAAACCCAACTGTACAAAGAATTTTCAAATCCCGGTATCAATGCCATTCCGACAGCTATCGGTCCCAAAATAATTAATATGTACGCCCATATTTTTTGGATGAAGAAAATAAGATAAACACAAACCCTAAGAATGGAAAGGCAACAAAATTCTATGAGTTCTGCTACCAATTTTTGCATTTGGAACTCCATTCTTATCGACCATTCCTTGATGGGTTGAATTAACTTATCCAATCCCTCACCGATGTCATACCAAGAATCATCGGCATCTTCAGTAGTATTCTCAATCACTTCCTGTTTTGCATCTTCTTCCGCTTTCAATTTGATGACGGCATCCAATAATTGTTGTTGCTTTTTAAATCTCTCAACTCTTAAATCATTGACTTCTGATTCGATCTCACTGAAAATTGATATTCCGGGTTCGGCAATGGCCTCAAATGGTGCCTGAATCATACTGACAAATCCGCTCCAATAAACAAGTGTAAATCCGATCAGAATTGGTTTCAGCATTGGGGTAATTTCCCACTCTCTGTCTCCGGCTGCCATTTGCCAGCCCATATATCCGAGGTACATCAGAGCGCCCAAACCTCCTAGTGCTTTTCCTACCAAAGCAGAACCGGCGGCGCTGTCCTGCACACTATTGTCCAGTTTTGTGAAAACTTCCATAAACCATTTTTCAAAAGCGCCATCTCCTTTTAAAAATTGTAGTAGATTGCTGTAATCGCTATCTGTTTGGGCGAAACCCATGACAGGCAGTAGAATTGCGAATAAGCAAAAAGTTAATGTTATCTTTTTCTTCATTTTTAAAATAGGTGTTTATAATGGTTCATCATATTTTGAACAATCTGCTTGTCTGAAGCGGGTGTCCACGCAGGTGGCAAGGCATAATTGGAATGGTTCTTTAAAATATTTTTATAATCTGTAAGCAGTGCTGTCTTGTTGTTGTAATCTCTTAGTTCTCTTACAAACTTCCTCCACTTGATAAGGGTCTCGTGATACATAATGAATCGTTTTCCTCTTGGCATATCCATACTTCTGGACATTGAATATTTTTCTTTGATGAGATCCAGTTCTTCCTGAAGTCTCCTTATTGTTCCTGTGGTATTGAGCGTTTCATAGGTTTGCTGGTCTTTCAATCGCCATTCTTGAAAATTTTGCGGTGTATCGGGGAATTCGGTAATGGGTTTTAGCATGCGTTTGTAATACAACAACCAAAGAGGATCGGCATCTACGGTAGCGGAAGTCCAATGGGTAAAATCCTGAACACTCCGTTTATGAATGGTATCTGAAGCTGCTTTTATTTTTTGTGCTTCTTCCTCCTGAAACTTTAATTGAGCGAATCTCTGATTTTGCACGCCTGTAGGTTTTAATGGTCGAATATCTTCACCATCTTTATAATCCCTGTTGATTTTTGGAGCCCACATTCCCCAAACTGTTGCATAGGCAAAATTGGTTTGAATGCCTAAAAAATATTTTGGATAAGGTCTCCAATCTCCCCAATCTTGAAAGACCATTCTTTTATGTTGAGCAACAATGGACGGGTCATTTAATCTCTTTACACTTAATTGTGCAAAAACAGTGGCTGAAAAAAGGAACAGCTGAAATAGACTGATTTTTTTTAGTAGATTTTCCATGATTTTTAATTAAAGAGATAATGGTATTTCGTGATGATTTCGCCAACAATGGCTTTGTCGATATTGATGTAATTACGAAGCACCGGCACCTGATACAGGTAAGGGATTTTCTTGGCATTCTCTAACCGTAAATTGATGTACAGAATATTTCCGTTGATATTTCTGACACGGGTAAATATCTTTTCAATCAGCATTTCCCTATCCATTGCATCCATCAGAAAATCCTTGTCTTCATTCAAAATATCCATGGTAACTTCCTGCTGAAGCTTCATCGTTTGCTTCCCGATTTCTATGTAGTATTTTGAAATGAGTACGGAATATTCAGGATGCTGCGCTGATAGATCCAGCATTTTATTGGAGTTCGTCACTATTTTACCTAAATATTGATAGAGGTAGATGAGCTTCTTGCTCTGGGTAAGCGCCGAATTCACATTCTTCAACTGCTTATAGATGTACTCCTGAATCGCTATGATCTGTGTGATTTTATTGTTGATGTCATCATACAATTCTTTTTGCTTTTCATAGGAATCCAGAAAAGTTTGTTCACTTCCTAATCGGACGCCGTGGTTTACGGTAATTTGTGACAGAAGTTTGTCGTTGATAACTATTTGCTGGCTGCTAGCAGTAATTCCTAAAAACACAAATATTCCAAAGGCTACTATTTTCTTCATTTCTAAAAGGATTTGATGTTATTCATAATGCTTTCCACTACTTGCTTATCTCTGTTGACATAATATTGAAAGGCTCTTTTATTTCGTTTTACTTTGGCTTTTATATCCCGTATTTTCAAAAGCATATGCGTGGAATTCCTGCTCAATGTTTTCACCTCGCCTAAAGCATAATCCAATAATACTTTGCGTTCCGATTTCTCCATTTGGTTAATGGCTCCGTAAGACAAAATGATTCCCGTTACCAACCGTGTTACCATTTGCAGATCATCAACAAATTGAATCTGGGAAGGCAATACCGCAATAATTGAATAAGGAGCATCGTTTATTTCATTGATAATAGCAGTTTGATTGTAGGTTATTTTCGTTATTTCCCTATTCATCGCAATTCCAGTTGGTATTCCCTGAATGGCAAATGAAACAATTCGAAGCCTGTCCTGAACTTTTGTAATCTTGTCTTTGAATTGATTCCATTGGGTTCTATTGGCGGCTTCTACTGTCGCATTAGCAATTTGTTTCTGGCGCATTTCTTTTTGCCTGTCATGTTCTTTCATCGTGGCATTTATTTCTATATCCATCATGGGAAAGGAAACATTTTCTTGTTGCCACGCTGGTGTAGAACCACCACCTGAAGAAGTTATTATCACATATACCGTCGAAATAAGCAAACCCATAACAGTTTTCCTTTTGCCTCCATAAATTCGGCGAATCTTGTTTTTCGATTTCATCTTTTTGCTCTTAAAAATTCTTTTTATATCGATCCATAATATTTTCAACAATCGCTTTATCTGTATTGATGTAGCCTGCAAACGGATTGATGGAATTCCAGAACCCCAATCGGTTGGCTTTTTCCAGTCGTAACTTTATCGCCAAAAGCCAAAGCTTCAGATTTTTCACATTGCCGGAAATATTATGAAGGGTTTTATATCGATCTCCTGCGGTAGCCAAATTCAGTTCTCCGGATGCGAGAATGTCAGATACATCGGTCACAATCTTTAAACTTTGCTCATACGTCTTTTGTGAAGCTTTAACTCCAAAAATGGCATATTCCGGATGTTCTGATGCCAATTGTACTACTTGTGAGGAATAAGCATAACATTTATTGAGCTCAGAGTAGATTTCCTGTGCCTGAATTCCATTTTGTAAAGTGCCGGAAACCTCTTTTAAACCTTTCAGAATTTTATTCTGAATGTCATTAGCTGCTACCATCTGAGTCCCCACCCAGGTCTGTGCGTCCTTTAATTTTGAAGTTTCTTCAATTACTTCATTCTGTTTGGCTTTTAGATTTTCAGAATACAGAATCATTGCTGCCGTTACTGTGGGATCGATGTAGGTGTTTTGGGCGAACAGGAAACTTCCAAAACCTAAAAATAAAATGCTAAACTTTTTCATATCGTTGTTTATTTATTAATTCTGAAAAACTGATATTGCGGTCTTCTAATTCCTGTGTGATAGTCTTGAAAACATTCTTCCCTTTGTGTTCTTTTTTCATCATCCTGTAGAAAGAGTTGATTTTTTGATCTAAAGGATTTTGATATAAGTTCACGAGTGACACTAAGTTTTCCAGACTGTCTCCGAAGGTTTTGAGATCACCAACTATTCTACGCAATGCTTCATCATAGTTGCCATATTGATGTACATAATATTCGACAGCAGATTTTTCAGGCTTTTCTGTGGTATAAGTCAAATACTGCTCAAGAGAAACCTCATTTCCATAGACTTCGCCTTTTGATCCTCGTTTCAAGTAAAATTCTTTAAAACGGCTTCTCCCGAATTTGTTGTTGAGATTGTTGATGGTAAAAATTTTGTTTTGCTCTACTTTATTGAGTGAAAGCAACGAAGCAATCTTGTCAAAGTTGTCTTTGAACTTGGTTTGGTCAAGCAATATAAAAGTGTCCGAATTGTTGATGATTGAATCTTTTACCACCGCATTCCCAATAATATCATCCAATTCCTGAGTAACTACCACTGCTTCTCCCCAAAACTTTCTAACCGTTTTATATAAATAAAGGATGTAGCCTCCCATCAATTTACTTGCGATTGCCTTCCACGCTTCTTCGATTATTAAGGCTTTTCTTCGGTCTTTTCTTCGGCGCATTTTCTGAATGAACGTGTCCATAATAATGAGCGTGACAATCGGAAACAGTTTCGGATTATCCTTAACATTATCAATTTCAAAAACAATAAAAGATTCGTCAAAAAGCGTGTTGTCTGCACTGTCATTGAGCGTAGTTCCATACCTTCCACCCTTATAAAAATCTTTCAAGACAAACAAAAAAGTACGCAGATTGAATTCTTTCTCTATGATATGGTGTTTCTTATTATTCAGGTAAATAGGAAGAAATTGATCGCAATAATCATAAAATCCATTAAACGACAGCTCTGTGACAACCAGCTTTTTTTCTAGTTCTACTATTTTCCTGATAATGGCTCTTCTAAAAGATTCATTCCATTCTTCAGCTGATCTGGGTTTCCTGGTGATGTCACTCGATTTGATTAAAATCAACTGCGTTTCATTATAGATCTTCCTTCTTTCCTCATCATTCAGCGTGTCATAGGCTTCGTAAACCTTATAGAAAATTTCGCTTTCATATTCCGGATTATTGATGTTTTTATCGGGATGATAAAATTTCAGCAATTTTCTTCCCGCTTCCTTTATTTCATCGGAACTGGCATCGAAAGAAATTCCCAAAATGTCATAGTAAGTATACTGTCCTTTGGCTTCGTTTTCATATTCAGAAAAAAGATCATCTTCGTGAATGTTATATTTACAGAGATATAGAATCAGTTCTTCAGAAGTTTTATTTTCGTACCACGGCGTTCCCGAATTAAAATACCCGTGGTAATACGACATCAAGACATTGTCTAAAATGGATTTTTGTGCTGAAGATATTGAAGAATCGGGACCTTGCCAGATCAAAAAGATCAGGTTGGTCAAAAATTCTATTTTTTCGATATTAAATTCTTTTTGATCCATCAGAAAAGGATTCATCGTAATCGGTTTCTCCTCTGTATATTGAATGTACCTTCCGCCTTTGTATTTGCACGTTCCTGAGTAAGAATCTCCAGTATCAACAATAACCACATCATAATTGTAGGTCAAATATTGCTCGATAATATTGTTCATCAAAAATGACTTTCCGGAACCTGACGGTCCTAATACAAATTTGTTTCTGTTGTTTATTCTTCCCGTTTTCATCGGTAAATCCGAAGGGTCTACTTTCAGCGGAACGCCTTGTCTGTCTGTAAACCTCAGATAGAAGTTAGATTCTTCATTGACGGGGTAACTTTCTTTAAAAAAAAAACACAAGGCCGCTTCGCTTGTCGTCATAAATAGATCGTATTCCCGGAGTTCTGTTCCGTTACCCGGAATGGCTGATCGCCAGAGTTCCAATTGGTTGTAGGCATTTTTAGAAACAATAATTCCTTTCGTGAAAAGCTTGTTTTCAATCATCGACTGAATGCTTTCCATTTTCTCCAGTGTGTGTGCTGAAAAAAGGATGGAAAAATGGGCATTCACAACGAGCTGTCCGTCAATGGCAATATCATGAAGCAGGGTCTGAATTTCATCTGCTATGATCGCATTGGAAGGAGAATTATTGGCTGCTCCTTCGTGCTTTTTCTTTTTTTTATCAAGCTCCCTTTGCTGTTGTGCCTGAAGCGGAATGGTAATGATCTGATTGTAGACAATCGTTTCGTAGTCTTCCAGTTCATTGATAAAACTAAAATTATCTACTGCTGTTTCTGCTGCGGCACCATTGCCGCCGAGAATAGAATAAGGTTCAATTTCCGATGGTAAATCGATGTTTTCGACATCCACGTAAGAGATGTTTTTTACAAACCTTTTTCCTATTTGTAAAAATTCGTTGGTACTCTTTATATTATCAAATGTTGGAGATTCGGAAAACTGCATCGATAGAACCCCAGAAATGTAGTACTCAAAATCTTTCTCAAATAAAAACTCAGGTTCACAATTGTTCTGTTTTAATAGCATCAAAACTTTCTGGCATTTATCCCGTAGTTCCTTATAGCTTTTATCAGAAAAATGATAATGCTTCATTTTCTTTTTCAGCTTATCATCTACAATATCAGTAAAGAGAAGTACCGTCTCAATAGTTTTGAAAAGTCTACCGTTAAAATGTTCTGAATATTTCTGCTGTAGAAACTGGTCGGATTGTTCTGCATTGTATTTTTTCTTGGAGAAAATATCGAGCTTCTGAACGATCCTTCCTTCTCCAATAATGGACACCACCTGATTTAAAACCGTATGGAAATTGAGATAGCTGTCCGGATCTGCTGAGTACTGTTCTACAATATTTTTTATTTTGATCCCGATGATAGGGTTCCCATATTGCCCGAAAAGAACATCAAAATCCCAATTGAAATCCTTTCCATAATCATAGCCGATAAATGGAATGCTAAATGCTTGTTTTTTTGTTGTTACCATTCTTTAAAAGTTTATTATTGTCTAACCTTTTTGGAAAAATTAAAATCTGATCGAAGTTTTTAGTTTTGTCATACAAACCATATTTGTCCTGTCTTTTGAAAATAAAATAAACTCCGCCTGCTGTGGCTGCTAGACCAAGCAGAGACCCTAATAGGCCGAAGTTCGAGAGTATCAATGCTGAGATGACTCCGCCTCCGATGACGCCGACTGCGTAAAAGATGTATTTTCCTTTGAGTCCGAAGAATACAAGAGGCTTTTTCAGCCCCTTGTAGAGATAGAATCCCATATTAGGCAAAGAATGCAGTTACAAATTCCGGAACGACAATCAAGAAAATCATTGCTCCTCCATAACCAAGGATCTCTTTGTTGACATCCTGGTCACCATTCGTCCATTTGTTATACACCCGAAGACCGCCGATGAAACCAACCAACCCTCCTACTGCTTTCAAGATCAGTTTGACCGGATCCCAATAATCAGTGATATCACTTGCTGCATTCGAAATTGCTGTTGCACCTCCTTGCGCAAATGCGGGGGTTATCGCCATAATCGTTAAGGCCAGGGTTAGAACTTTTTTTGTTGTCACGTTTTTTTTAAAAAAATTTTTCATCATAATTCAAAATTTTATAGAGGGTTAATAATCAATTGAGTGTTAAATTTTGGGCATAGAAGTCCCGGACAACGGATGGAAATCCGCCGTTAAGCCTAATAATCAGCACGTTAGATTTTATTATGTTGGCTAACTACATAATGGATTGATAAACTTTGTATCCGTCGTAGTTCGCAACCATTTGAACCAGAGTTTCAGAAAGATTAAGCATCGCCTTCCAATCTTTTATTCTGGAAATTTCCTGGTCTGCACTAACCGTTGGGTTTTCGCTAATCACTTCGTTAGGTTTCTGATTTTCCTTTTCGGTTGATATTTTTTCTTTTTGGTCAAAATACTCTTCGCTTGATTCAGCATTTTCAGGATAAGGTTGCTTTTCAATTTCGGTAAAATCCTTTTTGGGTGCATTGTCGAACTCATCCAGGTCTTGTTCAGATTCATACAGTTCCCTCAAATACTCAAGATCTTGCCTTTCTTCATTTCCTTCAGTGTAATCAGAATGGATTGGATTCTTATTAAAGGATTTGGGAGTGTTGAGATTTTCTACATCTTCAATCCCTACATTTTGAGTAAGATCTTCGTAGTGTTCGGCAATTTCGGACAAAGAAAACTCCTCCGTCTCTTCTTTGTATGTTTCTTTTTCTTTTTTCAGAAACATATCGTATAAGATATTTCCGGCGTAATACGTCAGATAAACAGCCAAGATGCAAAGTGAGATTTTTATCATTTTTATTGAGATTGTAGAGATTAATACTTTGGTATATTTTTTATTTCAGAGGATGATCTTCAATGTTTGATTAATGTATTCTATCAGTTCATCGAAAGATTTTCTTACCCCGTATTTTTGTTCGTAGGTCAGCTTTCTGGTATCAATCTTCTGTAGACAGTTTTTTTTAAATACAGGATTTTCCAGCAGCAATCCGAATTTTTTCAGCTCAATGTCCATTCCTTCCTGATTGAGATACTTGTAGCCTTTATCATATTTGGAACGGATAAATACTCTTTCAGCCTCACTTTCCAATAGTCCCAGCATATTGATAAAGACCAAGGTGGACTTGACAGAAACATCTGAATACTCAAACGGAATCACGATAAAATCACTGTAAATGAGCAGATCGCTGTATTTTGCATCTAATGTTCCGGCCAAATCAAAGAGATTGATTTCATCGCTATCTTTTAAATTAATGAGGGTCTCAAAGTCTGAAAATGGCTGTTGGTCTTCATCGCCAATAATTTCCACTTCATACAATTTCGGATTTTCTGATAATTCATCATCTTTCCATTTGTAGTAAAAGGATTTCTGGTAATCAAAATCAAATACATTGATTTTTCTTTCCGAAATCGTAGAAATATAATTTGCAAAAGCAATGGCTAACGTTGTTTTTCCGGTTCCTCCTTTTTGTGTAGCAAATGTGATAATCATAAGTTTGGTTGTTAGTTGCCTGTTGTTGGCGATCGGTTTGCTGCTTTTTATATCAACAGACAACCACCAACTTTATCTTCTTTTTTATCTTCTTTTTTTTCTTCGTTTTTTGAGTTCTATTTCGGCAGGGTCTTTTGCTGTTCCTGAACTTTTTAATAATTCAAATAACATTTCATTTACAGCTTTGCTTAGTCCGTTCCTTTCATTATTTTCAGTTCGGTTTTCATTTGCTTGTATCGGATTCAGCAATTTTTGATATTCCTTTTCTCCGATTAATGATTGTAGTGCTCCGATATAATGGAACCGAGTATGAACCGCATACATCTTTCCGTCCTCTCCTTTGGTAATTGAAATATTTTTTTCATCATTTGTGTTTTTGTTATTTCTAATGAAGTCCTTTACTTCAAACTGGACTTTTCGGTAGGTTTCCAAATCTTTCTTCCCTCGGTTTTCAAAAAGCATAAATTCCTTGATCTGTGTTTCCGGATTATTCATCTTAAAAAATTCAAGCAGGATCTTTTTTGTTTTCTGGCTACGAATATTATAATCCTTCAGGATCTCAAAAGTCTTCTTATCTAGCTTATCAGAAGTAAATTCAAATACTTCATTCATTTTCATAATATCACTTCCTTTATATACTTTTCCTGTTTTATGGTCGATTACGGTGTAGCCAAAAGGATTTTTATCTTCTTTTTGATGAAAAACCATATCGATCCCGAAAACATCTTTCAGCTTTTTTTGGAGCTCGCTTTCAAAGGCAATCTTCATATTTGAATCATTTCCTCCTTCAGTAGTTTCCTCTTTTGGAAGCACTGCTTCATTTTTTCTATTATCCTCCACTTTAAAAACCTTATTTGAATACAATTCTTTGTATTTGCTTACTATGGCTTTGATTTGTTTTGCCCTTTTATCATTTTTGCTGTTATCAAAAACAATCTGATCCCCTCGAATAGATTTTTGGTTTAATCCGTTTTTTAAAATGTTTAAAGAATTTTCATCATTTGTGTTTTTGCCTATCCTGTAACCATTTCTATTGAGTAGAGTTTCCAACTGATTAAGCGAACTTATTTTGTAGCTCAGCAGTTTTTCCAGTTCTTCTTTCGGTTTCAGACCATACAATTTTTCCATTGTAATGCTTAATGCTTTTTGTGCTTTAAGCCTTTCATAACTGTCATTAATCTTCTTTCCGGTCTGTTTATCGACTCTGGTAGAAACAATGTGTATGTGATTATTATCTGTATCCTTATGAAAAACCACGATAAATGGTTGCATTCCATATCCCATCTCTTCCATAAAATTTTCCGCCACATTGGTCAATTCATCTTTGCTATGATTCTGAAACTTGGTTGAAATAACAGCGTGCAATTGCGGCTTTTTTACCTTCTCATTTTTTGATACTGATTTTAAATAATCTCTAACTTGTTGTTGATTGCTAGACTCATTAATGAACGAAGGAAAATTTTTCATCAACATCAATTCTCCTTTCCCATTCTCTATTTTTTTATCATTGTACTTTACCCCGTGGAAATCAGATCCAGATGAGCCTAAAATTTTAATGATCATCAGCAATCAACGAATAGATTTTATAGAAAATTTCATTCTGTTGTACTTTTAAATTAGCTATTTCATTGAGCTGAATTGAAAAATAACTGAGTTCCTTTTCGCTGATAAACTTTTGCCCATTTGCTATTTTTGCAACTTGATTGACGTTTTTTTCAATCTTCCTGAAGATGTTGTCCTGCTTTTCAATGAACTGTAATATTGTTTTTCTTTCATCATCTAAAATCCTGCTCTCAACTGAATCGATAATTAAAGTTGTTAAAGAAATTTTTTTTTTAAGACAGAGCTTTTTCCAGTTGTCTTTACGATATTTTTGAATTCTTATGAAAATGCGGACCTCTTTTTTCATGGCACTTAAAAGAGTGTTTATGGTAAATATGGTTTTATCCAATTCGAATAGCCTTGAACTTCTCCATAAGTGTAGTACGATGTGGACATGGCTGTTAACGAACTTTGAGGAATTTGAATAGCGTAGTTCTCAAGCAATGCAGGAAAAAATTGTGTTGAATTTTCTGTATGAAGCAGTACTATCTGATTTGGAATATAACCTATGTCACTGTATATGTTTGGAATATTTATAAAAGCATTACCGTTTATGGGATATGAATCATTTGACCTGTATATTTGAAACCTCACATTAACGACTCCATTAACTTTTCTGAATAGTACAGATCCTTTTAAACCTCCGAAGTTTTTGGTACCGATTGTATAGTTTTTAGAAGATGTCAGATAAGCATTAGTATTTCCCCAATAATTTACCGGGATCGACCAATTGGACGTCGATGTAATTCCTGCAGTACTGTTATGGTCAAATGATAAGAAAATTACATATTCAACAGGTTGTTTTTCTTTTGAAAAATCTCTCCATGACATCCCATCAAAGAAATATAATCCAGATTCTACAATATATGCAACTTGTCCTGAGTGAGTAGTCGGTGGAGACGTCACAAATACTATAGCTCCTTTTTTAGCATAGGAATACGTTTTTACAGCGAGTTGGTTTCCTGTAATTCTTGGGGGAATTATACCGTCATAATGATTGATATCATTTGGCTTTCCCACAATCTCTAAAGTTGTTTCTGGAGTCTGGGTATTGATGCCGACCTGTCCCTCCATTGATATAGTGAATAACATAAACATTAAATAAATGAATCTTCTCATTTGTATTTTGATTAAAATTTCTGGGACAAAATTGAGTCATAAAACCCTCTAAAACAATAGCAACCAAAGGGCTTGGTCTAAAAACTAACAGTTTGGCTTAAGCTGGATTTATTGAAGATTAAAAACGAATGATTTGGGTGAATCTGGAATCTTAATAAGAATTCTGATAGAAATAAAAAACAAGTTCCGCAGTTTTTTCACCCCTTTTGCAAAAAGGCAAGATCGTCTTTGTAGTAAAACTTGAAAAGTTTGTGCGTACAAAGACACATCTTGCAACCAAAAAGGTCACTTATTTTTTAGAGTTTGAAAAATGATTTATAGTATTAATAATCGTAGGTTTTAGTACTTATTGCCAATAAAAGAAAAAATGGTGTGGAATATATTAATAGACGATTTTTTCTCTTAGTGCAGTAATCGGTAAAATAAATCATAATCAAATTTTTATAGCTGCTTATTCTATTCAGGTGGCTGTATTAATTTCGGTAGGTTTGCCCGTCTCTATTATCAATCAGTTTTTATAATAGTTTTATTCGTAAATAAATAACGGGATAAATGATTCATAACTTTCTTTTTTGCATTCTAAGCCATTAACCTGCGTAAATCAATACATTTAGCTGCGTAAAATACTGCAAAGTCGTATTTGAAACAGTTTAAAATAATACAAGGTAACAGATAGGGGCTGGAGAAAATCCTGCGTAAAACTGCTGCAAGTAGTTGAGTAAAATAATATCAGTATAAATAAAGCTAGATTAAGACTGATTAAAATAAGTACAGGCAGGAGGCATACCTGCGTAAAGTCACTACAGCTATTTGCATAAAATAATATAGGTTGTGTTGAACCAGTATAAAAAACGCAAGGCTAATGTGGATAGATCCAGATGAAAAGCGAACCTGTTTAAATGATTACAACGTGCTAAGTAAAATATGTACAGTGTTATCTGAACCATTATAAATAGCGCAAGTTTAAATATATGCTTTTTTAAGGCTTTGCGATGATGTGGCGATCGGAGGATAAGCTTCAGTTTGGACCAAAGTTCAATTGAAAGGGCAACGTTTAATTTTGCAGTCACATTATCAGCTTACAAACTCTAATTTTACCACTAATTAATATATAGTAAAAAAAGCCTCTCAAAATGAGAAGCTACTATTGAGAATAATGTAATCTATAAATCAAGAGACCTGCAAATTTGTACTGATTGCAATTCTGTTCCACATGTTAATGGTGATTACTGCCATAATCATACTTTTTATCTGATCTTCATCAAAAAATTGAGTTGCTTTTCCATACGTCTCGTCAGTCAATCCCTTTTGGCTGATCAAAGTCACCTCCTCAGTTATAGCCAGAATTACTTTTTCTTCTTCTGTAAAAAGGTTTGCTTCTCTCCATGCATTTAAGAGATAAATTCTTTGCGGTGTTTCACCGTATTTAACTGCGTCTTTTGTATGCATATCAAGACAAAAGGCACATTGATTAATCTGTGAAGCACGTGTTTTGATAAGCTCTTTCTGAATGTTTGTTAAAGAAGTAGTCTGCAGAGTCATCTCTAAATTGATCATTGCTTTGTAAAGTGCTGAACTTTCGTCTAAAATGTTAATTCGTTTACTCATAATTTTGAATTGTTTTTATTGTTTATGGACAAGACAAAGGTGCATGTAATACTTCTTAAAAATCTTAAACAGGTTTAAGAAATAGCAATTCTAAAAAAGTTTTGTATTTGTTCTAAATATAATTGATTTAACTTTACCAGCCTGTAAAACGAGCTAATCTTTCTGAATTATTTATTCGGAATGTAATGTGCACCATCCTAGGAAATTGATTAAATACAGGTACTGTTGTTATTTATAACAAAAATTGTAGTTAGATGGATTGTTTTTTTTTCATCGTTTTAAGATTAATTTAGCTGAAATTTTCTATATCAGCAGATCCCTGAATTCTTTTTAAAATTAACGTTCTCAGCCGATCCTCATGTTGATCTGCCCATTGACCCAAAATACCTATTACAGGAATCAAACTTTTACCAAACTCTGTTAAGCTGTACTCTACCTTTGGAGGCACAACCGGGTAAATTTTCTTTGTGACCAATTCATGGTCTTCCAATTCCTTTAATTGAATGTTTAAAACCCGTCGTGTTGCATCCGGTATCTTACGCTGCAATTCACTTGGTCTTTTATGCCCCTGATCAATAAACCAAAGCAAACGTATTTTCCATTTACCATAAAGTACTTCACCGATCAGATCAAGACCGCAATTTAAGTTAGGTATTATTTTTCTCTCATACATATTGCAAAATTAAACGTATGTTCCGATTAGTGCAATAGGGGAATAATTTATCCCTATATGAATCGTAATTCCGTACTTGTGCCAACTGTTTTTATACCCCAATTTTGTCCTATAAATAATTCAAAAAAATGGAACAATTTAATTTCAACAATGAGTTATCAGGCAATATTGCATTGGTAACAGGAGGTACAAAGGGAGCAGGTAGAGCAATTGCAGAAAGATTGCTACAAGCTGGTGCAACAGTTATTATTACCGCAAGAAATGCAACTGAACAGACAAACAATAATCTGCATTTCATTTCTTCTGATCTGAGTACAGCGGAAGGCTCCCAAAAAGTAATCAGGGAAGTATTGTCAACTTATGGAAAACTGGATATTCTAGTAAACAACCTTGGGGGATCTTCTACTCCTGCAGGCGGTTTTGCCGCACTAACTGATGATGACTGGGAATCTACCCTTCAGGCAAATCTTTTGCCTCCGATTCGGCTGGACAGAGGATTCTTACCACAAATGATCGAACGCAAAACCGGAGTTGTTATTCATATCGCTTCAATACAGGGCAAGCTTCCTCTGTACGATTCCACTTTACCTTATGCTGCCGCAAAAGCAGCATTGAGAAACTACAGTAAAAGTTTATCGAACGAAGTTACCCCTAAAGGTGTTCGGGTACTGACTGTTTCCCCAGGATGGATTAATACGACAGCATCCGAAGCTTGGCTTGGAGAAATTGCAAGAAATGCACACAGTACTATAGAAGAAGCCCAACAAGGTGTAATGGATGCATTGGGTGGGATACCTTTCGGAAGACCTGCTGAACCAAAAGAAGTAGCTGAATTAGTTGGTTTTCTTGTATCACCGAGAGCCCGTTATTTAACAGGAACTGAATTTATAATAGACGGTGGTACCGTACCGACAGTTTAATAATTTTTAAAAAGATAAAACATGAATTTACCTAAAGTAATCACGGATTTAGTAGAAGCACAAAACGATTTTGACAGCGTTGCCTACGCAAATTGTTTTTCTGATACAGCTGTTGTTTTTGATGAAGGAAAAACGCATAATGGAAGAAAAGAGATTGAACATTGGATCGCAGATGCCAACGAACGTTACAAATCCGTTATGAAGCCTATCAACTATGAAGAGAATGCAGCGGAAAGCATTTTAAAAGCAGAAGTTTCGGGGACTTTCCCAGGAAGTCCAATTGTATTAAAATTTCATGTTGAAATTGTTGACGGACAAATACAACGTTTGAAAGTAACTGATTAAAAAACGGCTAAGTTTAGCCGTTTTTTTTAAGGAGCAAACTATTCTCGGAAGTAATTTATTGTTTTATAAGGCTCATCAGCTTCCCAAAAACAGGATAGTCTAAATATCAAATGACAACCGCCTGAGGGCCAACTGTCTGAAAATCATTAAAGTCAATACTAAAAGTGATATTTCCCTCCGTTTCCGTATTCCATAAAAGTAGATGAAAATCAAACCGCTGATAGTAATCAAACATACCGGCATATAATTCTTCCAACCTGAATATTTATATACAGGAAAATTCTGTTTTAGATGATGTAAAATATGCTCTTCCAAACCATTTTAGATTTATCTCGATAAATATGTTTGAAGATCACTTTCTGAAACTTAATTTTTTCCATACGTAAGCTAGGTCTGCAACCACCAGTCGCGGATTCCATGCAGACTGAGTTCTTTGTGCCAAGATAAAACTTTCTTCGGGATAACAGAACATTCTGTAACCGAAATTATGATTTCGGTTACAGAATGTTGGCAGCTGGCAACTACTGCGCCACTTTCATCATAAATATTCTAATTTTTTCTATTATTTCGTCTCCATCTTCTTCTAATGCAAAATGCCCTGTATCATAAATATTATAGTCGATTTCCATTACATCTTTTTTGAAAGCAGCTGCGCCTGTTTCAGGGAAAAACTCGTCATTTTTACCCCAAACTATTAATAAAGGTGGCTGATTATCTCTTAAATACTGTTGCCATTTTGGATAAAGTTTTAAGTTGTTTTGATAATCGTAAAACAAGTCCATATTCACTTTATGCGCATTTGGTCTTGAAAGTCGTAAATAATCCAAATGCCAGGTGTCTGGATTGATGGTTTCGACATTTCTGGTGCCGTGGGTATATTGCCATTTCAAACCTTCTAATGAAAAGGATGGCAGTATTGCTTTTTCGGTGTCAGGGTTTCGGTCTATCCACAGTGCTCTGATTCCGGCCCAAGCATCACCTAAACCTTCTACATATGCATTCCCGTTTTGATTTATTATTGCTGTAACTCTTTCCGGGTGAGCGGTCGCTATTCTGAAACCGACAGGTGCTCCATAATCTTGTATCATCAATGCGTAAGAGTCAATTTTTTTCTTTTCTAAAAAAGCATCTACTGTTTTTGCAATATTATCAAAAGTGTATTCATATTGATTAGACAGCGGAAAATCGCTGTTTCCAAATGCGGGATAATCTGGCGCAATGAGATGAAAGTCATCAGATAATTGTGATAAAACTTTTCGGTATTGATGTGAAGATGAAGGAAAGCCGTGTAACAGCACTATTGTAGGATTATTTGGATTTCCTGCCTCTCTGTAAGAAATATTGATTCCATCAATTTTGATGGTTTTAAATAATGTTGGGTATTTGAGTGTCATAATTTTTGATTTATTGATAGTCGTACTGCTTGTTTGGCTTTTACATCCAAATAATGTGAATACAATGAGTTGTAATAGGATGATTTTTTTCATATTCTATGTGTTTATAATCTTCTTTCTGTTTCTTCAATTTTTAAGTCATTAATGCTTGCAAACCTTTTTCTCATTAGCCCATTTTCATCAAATTCCCAATTTTCATTTCCGTACGCTCTGTACCACTGACCATTCTTATTGCGATATTCGTACTCGAATCTTACAGCAATACGATTGTTATTAAATGTCCAGAGCTCTTTTTTAAGTTTATAATCCAATTCATTTTTCCATTTTTCTGCAAGAAAGTCCTGTACTTCTGCTCTTCCATTAAGGAATTGATCTCGATTGCGCCATTCTGTATCAACTGTATATGCATTTGAAATTCGAATAGGATCTTTACTGTTCCAGGCATCTTCTGCCTTTTTAATTTTTTGCAATGCTGTTTCTTTGCTAAAAGGGGGCAGCGGATGTAACTGTATCATTTTTTACCGAACGTTTGTTAATTAAATGAATTAAATTTTTTTACTCTTTTGAATATCGCTTTTCAATATTCTTTAAAGTATTTTTAAAAATACTGGTATCGGCTAAGCCTTTTGTTACAATAAGACTTCCTTGCAATTCTATTAAAGTCTGAACAGCGTTTTGTTGAGATTCTGCAGAAGTTAATTGTAAGGAACTACCCAAAGTATTAAAAGCGGAAATCCATTTTTCCATACCCGATTTTATCTGTTGCTGAAATAATGATAACCCGCCGTGCATAGAAAAAGCTCTTAAAACACACGTGTTTTTCCCGCTGTCGTAAAGAATTTCAATATTTTTCAGGGCATCTTTCAATCTCAGTTTTGCTGGTTTATTTTCGTCTATCAGCGGATGGAATATATTGTCATCGACCCACTGATCGATAGTGTTCAACACACATTCTGCCATCTCCTGTTTTCCATTTGGAAACCTGTGATACAGGCTTGCTTTTTTTAATCCGGTTACTTCTGCCAGATCATTTAAACTTGCTCCTTCATAGCCTTTATCTCTAAAAACATTGGTAAGCCCGGATATCATATCTGTATCTAGAATCTTCTGTGGTCTCATGGTGCAAATATAATAAAAATTTTTTAATTACCTAACGTTCGTTAAAATAGTTCTTCTTATCCTAACTAAATGTTATATATCCCAAATTTCGTAGATCATATCTTAATGTGGAAGGATATGTGATAAACAAAAAGACTCCTCATGAAACAAGACAGAGATGTCGATGATCCAGATGTCGACTATGCAACTCCGCGTACAACTAAGGTTTCAACTTCTATAACCTTTGAACAGTTTGTAAAACAAAACTTTTATCTTTGATGTACAGTTGTAAAAACTCTTCAATTTTCAGTACAATAAAATTTATCAAAATCTTAAACAGTCTTTATGGATACTTGAATTTAAGATTGATTGAATAGTACGTAAAAAAATAAATACCTATATTTGGTAATGAATAATATCACTGCACTTATACTGTGTCTGTCATCTGCCGCTGTGGCTTTTTTGGTCTTGGGTTTCAATTATTTTGGCTTGTATCAATTGCTTCCGATAGTTATTTTTTACATCTTTCAACTTACAGTTTTTAAGAACATAAAGCGATCTGATGCAGCAGCATTTATCTGCTATATTCTCGCAATATTGATATTGTTGCTGTTTCCACTTACAGCACAAATTATGTGGTATTTTGACATTAGCAATCTGGCTTCAAAATCATCTACCAGCGGCTTACTTTTCGTTTGGCTCCCCATCTACGCAGTCCTTCCGGGCATCCTTATATGTTCGCTTGCCTGGATCATCGGCAGAAGATTCAGAAAATAAATAGAGTATTTAAAATTATACAACAATATCCGATAGATTTTAATTCCAAGGCAAGGGATAGTTACTCGAACATTTGACATTTTATAAACAATAAGTCTATGAGAAGTGTTTCAGTCTGGATATTCTACAACCAAAACTAACACAAAATTCTTGCGATGTGCCTTATCCCAAATAATATCAGCAATTATTAAAAAAGCATCTTTTTGGCTAAGCCGTTCACATGCAGAGAAATCTTCAGTATATAGTTTTTCACCAATCCGTGGCAGAAATGGAAAATTCCAAAATATCATTTTTTGAGATTTTTAATGTATGTGTTTACGCATAGCTTTAAATTAATTTCGGTTTTATTTTTTTTCTTCAAAACTGTTTAACTCTTTATTTTATTCCTCTAGTAATTGTTTTTATGTTGGTAGATAAAGCTGATACTGACTTGCAAAAATATCTTCAACATATTAATCAATATTAGAGAAATGTCTTTAATATTTCACATTAATTCAAACACCACAAGGACTACTGACAGACTGTTGTCACAAAGTCAGCGTATTTTTGTTTCAGAAAATTAAGCATTATGAATTTAGTATCTATCAGAATAATTACTGCCAATGTGGAGGCTTTAATAAAATTTTATGAACACATCACAAAATTGACTATTAAACGCTTTACTCCTGACTTTGCAGAATTACAGACGAAAACAGCTACTTTGGCTATTGGAAGTATTAATACACTTCAGTTTTTCGGTGGTGAAAGTGTAGCTCAGGCAGCTAAAAACCGTACAGCAATTATTGAATTTATGGTTGAGGATGTAGAAAAAGAATATAATAGACTAGCACCTTTTTTAGAGCCATATATTGTACAAAGGCCGACGATAATGCCGTGGGGAAATAATTCTTTCTTATTTAGAGATCCTGACGGAAATCTGGTCAATTTATTTACTCCAACTACATTGGAAGCAATTAAGAAATTTGAGCCTACAAATTAAAATCACTGTGATAATAAGCGAAAACACCAATAATTCATTATCGGTGCTTTTTAAGTTTTTAATGCAATCTTTTTTTGAGATTTTTTGCTGTTGTTAGGGTTTACAAAGCACATCAAACATTCGGCAATTTAATTTAATAAAATCCAAATAAGTTTTTGCTCATTTTTTAAGATAATATTTTATGCTGAGTGTGTGAACTTATGGGTCTTAAGATCCACTAGCACAAAACATTTCAGGTAATAGTTATAAAATACAAGATCTATATAGAAATCTTAAGCATCTGTCAATGTTTCTTGGAAGTGTCCTTAGTATTTCAATTTCCTTCAATAGAATTTAAATAAGGTCTTTGATTTTTCGTACTTAATACTATTGATCTGTATTCGTCATTTTAATGGCTGCAATTTTTTTTTATTTTACTTCCAATCAGAACAAAAGGGATAATCCCTGTAAGCAACAATGCCCAGAACCATAAGGGATTAATAGTGCTTATCCACAACCATATTACGATCAACAGGATGCTGATTGCCGTTATATACTGCTCTCTTTTTTCCCCGCCAAATAATGATATTACCATACCTCCTGCAATACAACTGAGATAAACGCATACTAATTTGATGATAAGCTGAATGATATCATAAGAAGTCCATGTAAGCAGATTAAAAAGCTGCATAGAAGCGGGAAAGAAAATGCCCTGTATTTTGGCAAATACTGAACTTAAAAGACCAATGGTTCCAAATCCAAAAATGATGGAAAATATTTTTTTGAAGTTCATCACTTAACTGATTTTAAAATTCAATTGATCTTCGGTGAGTATGATCGGATCAGCCATGATCTTTTTAAGTTCGATGTCAGAAGCCGCCCTGAAAGTATTGATAAACTGATGAAGCTGTTGCTCATCGGCAGGGATAAAAGAGGTAGCATTATTTCTGGCATTACTTTGGAATTTGTGGATGATCGGTTGCATCAATCCATTATAATTGTTGAAGGCGGATCTTAAATCATCAGGTGTTTTGTTGATAAAATGAGACAATGCCTTAGCTCCATAGATTGAAAGTGATGCCCCCATTCCTGACAGTGCGGTGGGACAATAGCCTGCATCACCAAGCAAAACCATATTTCCATTGACTAAGTCAGGTGCGTCTACCATTCCCATCTTATCGATGAACATCATGCCTTCTTCAGCAAAACGATTGAGCAGATCCGTTACTTCGATGCCATAATGACCGAAAGAGCGGTATAACAGTTCCGCCGGTCTTTCCCTTATCGTTGCGAGATCACCTTTATGGTGGATATAACATTGGATAGCAATTTCATTATTAGCAATCGGATAAATAGAGAGCATCTTATTCACATCGATATAAATTTTAAAATCACCCACATTACAGGAATGTTCAATTTGCAGTCTTCCACCCATATAAAGCGTATTGAAATCTACTATTCGAGCATTCGTGAAGTAACGTTCCCGTGTTGAAGAACGTAAACCCTCAGAAATAATAATGATATCAGCTTCCATTTCGCGTCCGTCAGATAATACCACCTCTGTTCTCTCGCCTATTGAAGTAAGTTTGGAAATCGTTGTGTTAAAAAATACATTTATCTGACCTTTTAAACAATCATATAACACATTATGAAGTTGACCACGGGAAATCAGTACGGAACGTTCAATATTCTCGTTCATCTTTTCATAGCTGATATGTTGAATAACCTGCCCGTCTTTTTCTAAAAAGCTTACAAACTCGGATGGAGAAGATACTGCCTGCAGTTCTGCAGTCAAGCCGAGTTCCTCCATGATCCTGACGCCAAAGCTCTTAAGTGATATCAGGAAACCTGCCTTCGCAAAGGAAGAAGCCCTGTCAATTACGGTAACCTGATGTCCTTGTGTTGACAGCAATTTTGCTGCAGTCAATCCTGCAATTCCTCCGCCTGATATTAATATATTTTTTCTCATTTCTAAAAAAATTTAAATTCTTATTGCAAAATTAGCTTTACATTTAAGGATAAAATAGTCCAATTTATAATAAAAATAGTCCATAAAATGAGCTCAACAAACAACGAGAAGCAAATGCTTGATTTGGCAGAGAAATTAGGAATGCCAGCATCTGATTTTAGTACCACTATGCATCTCTTGAGGCTCAACGAGATTCATATCGTTGATATGCTCCCTGAAATGCTGCTGATGATCAGGTCTGTGATTGCAGAGGAGACATTTATATACAAAAGAAAACCTGTTAATACTGTAACGAAAGGCCTGCTTTTCTCTTTCCAGAACATCTTTAATCATTCTTCGAATGATCATACATATCAATATTCCGAAAAATCCCTCCAGGCAAGACCACATATTCGTGTAACGCCACTGCGTCTGGAAAGCGAAGTAGTATTTCCAAAAGGGCTTACCATTACCCAGATTACGATACTGATCGAATTCGATTTTCTTAAAAGTTTCATTGGCAAAGATCAAGAGACATTCCGTTATCTGTTCGATGATGAAAAAACATTTTTGATTGAAGAATTTATGTCGCCGGAGATGGCTGATCTTGTTACTGAGATTGCCGGAACTCCAGTATCCGGTATACTTTCCGAAGCTTACTACAAATTAAGAGCACTGGAGCTGTTATACCTGCTTTTTAAAAACCTTTCCAAGCGACAATATGTCCAATATCAAAGCCTTCGTGGTGATGAAATAGCAGCTCTTTACCGTGTAAGGGATGCGATTTCATTTTCTCTTGACGATCCTTTGACACAGGACGAACTGGTAAAAATAAGTGGTATGAATGTGCTAAAGCTCAGAAAGCTTTTCAAACAAATTTTTGGGAAAGGTATCTACGAATACTGCCAATACCTAAGAATGAAGGAAGCAGCAAGATTGATGCAGGAAAAACATCTTTCAGTTTCTGAAGCCGGATATCAGTTAGGCTTTACTAATTTGAGTTATTTCGGAAGGTTGTTTGAGCAGCATTTTGGAATGAAACCTAAGAAATGGAGCGCTAAGCATGGACTGAAAGGCAAATAAGTACATTTCTAATAATCGTTTTCTGAGACCAATTACTTATATTATCATTGCACCTAAAGCGAAAAGGTGATTTCATATTTTTCCTTTTAGCACTGAATGTATTGAGTGTAGCGACAGTTTGCTGTGATCCAAGTTCCAGAACGGATCATTATTGTTTATGACAAAAAAGGTTTTACCAAATATATCAAATTCTCTTACAAAACAGTAAAATAAAAGTTTGGAAATTGTAATAGCAGTTTTTTTGCCCTTATAGTTCAAAATTGTGTACAGAGACTGATGAGTTCCGTCAGTATGTACAAATTGGGCTAAGATTTGTTCTTTTAGAAAGATTCTTCTACCTGCTACTGTCCATCCCTCCGTCCTTTTAACCCTCCCTTTATCAGATATCAAGAACCTTTCATCAAAACCAGGAATAGGCTTCCATCCTTCATCCGGCAGATCCTGTAAAGACATATTCATACATGCAGGAGGTTTTTTATGGTCAACACTTGGTTTTCCCAGTTTTTTCCAAAGAGATACATTCAACACATCAGGTTTACTATCACCTTGGCCACTCACTTTAAAATCTGCTTTCTCGGGAATATAGGAGTGCAGAAACCAACGGAATCCACCAGCTGTCAAAAATTCTTTATGGATAACATCCATGATAGATTCAGCACTTTGTCCTATTTGTTTGGCAGCTTCATAAATACTGTCAAATGAAGAAACCAGTTTACCTTCTACTGTGTATTGATTAACCGGTTGCTGATAGATAACATGGCGGTTTCTTGCTCTATTACCAGTGAATATTCTTAAGCTTCTTTCGCTTGCTGAAACCTTTAATAAATTACAGGAATGAACATGAAGTCCGTTACCGTCCTTTGAGATAATTGCAATGCGCCGGTCATTCAAATCAAACCTTTCGTTAAAATGATAATATACCAGACGGGCTACTGATTTTCTATATTTTTTACCTTCCAGGGATAAGGTACAATGAACGTTATAGCTATTGCTTTTAAGATAAGCATTTGATTGCTTCACAAAAATTAGTTTCATTATTAACTCCGGCAGCTTCCAATCGTGTCCTGTTGGAAGAGAAACAAAACGTTCTCTGCTCTTTAACCGCCCATAGTTTGAAATGGCATAATTTTCAAAACCTTCGATCAGTTTCCATTCTTCATTTTGAAGATTTCTCAAAGAAGTGCTGTACAGGACTTCTTTTACATACTCATCTTCAAATTCTTCGGGAAGTCTCATACCTGTCTACAAAAAATAGATTATACTTTTCAGCTAACTGACCGTTACAAAAATATAAAAACTTTCTACTTAGATCTATACTCAGCTAAAATGATGTTAAATTGCTTATTCTAAAACAATATCGTATTATAATATTTTCTCATCTTTAAAGTAATCATTGATGTTAAGTGTGTGTTTTTTTCTTTGTTCAAAGAATATTTTATTTTTGATTTCAACCGGCAAAGGCAATTCTCCTCGACCAATTATCTTCGGATCAGTACTCGTATTTATCTCACAATAATTCTTCTGTTTCATTCATTCCTTGGTTTACTACCGTTAAGATGCGTTTTTTGAAACTTAGTCTTAGTTTAACGTTTCGGGCTTGGCGATGGCGGGCAGATCGATCTACCGAAGCTCAAAACTTGGATTGATGACTTTCCGCCTACTATTTCAAACCCCTTATTACCTGCATGTTATTTTCTTCGTAATAAGGTCTAATGTTATATTCGTTTTTTCACAATCGCCTCCACCATCAGAATGAAATACCCATAAGGAATTGTTGTCCCGACTGTCAATAAATAATATTCGTGTATTCTCGTAGCCAATCGCCAAACAATATGAAAGTTCAGTCAGACTAAACTGTTGTTCTTTTTTCGTTTGGGGTGTTTCTTCAATTATTTCCTCTAAGGAGCTTGCAAAACCTTTAAGTTGTCTAATTGTCAAATATGATTTTCCGTCCACATTTATTTTTTCACAAAGTTCGTTTAAGTTATAAAGGTAAAAGTCATCTTCGTCTGCAAAAATTGATATTACAGAATTAAAGTTGTTACCTGTCAAATAGTCAAAATAATCAGTAGGTATTTCAATTTTTGCTTTTGCAAGAATAGCCGTTAATTGTTTGATTGTTTTCTTCTTTTTCTCCACTACAATCTTCGGTTCTGAAAAACCAAATCCGTCAGCTTTCCATTGAACTGTGTCAAACTGAAATTGTCTTTCGCATTTCGGACAATGCAAAAACATAAAAGTCATCCTTTTTTCTGCCGCTGATTTTAAAAATTCAAAGTCATTATTTTCCATTTCTAAAGGGTCAAAGTTTTTTCCGCAGTCCCAAGGATAGGGGCAAATAATTTCTTTCATTCTGTCTGTATGATGATTGTGTTAAATAGCAGGCAATTGTATACATCTATTTCCAGTCACATGACCTAATCAAAGATAAAAAATCATTTTCTAGGATTTAATTTTCACCTATGGATAACGCTCCGGGTCTTTGCGATGGTGAGGAAATCGAAGCACAAATCTTCAATTTTGCAAAAAAATTCAATAAAGAACTGCATTAAACTTTACGGCGTCGCCACCTTTTGCAAAATCCGTATTGTGAGATTTGCGTTTTCAAAAATTTCTGGGTTCCACGTTTTTGAAATCGAAAGGAATTAATGTAATCGAATTTTCATTTTCAATCATCAATTCGATTGTGATTTCTTTCTTCTCACCCGGAGTCATATCTCTTTTCAACTTTATAAGTTTGTAACCAATTCCTGTTTTTTCATCGACCAACGTTAGTATGTTATAACCAGGCTCAAGTTCTTCATTTACCGCTACTACGAAATCTTGTTTTTTGTCAGCTTTATATGCATAAATTAAATCATAATCCTTAAAGTCAATTCTCTTGTACTCGTCTCTATCGTTGGTTCTATATTCATAGTTTGGAAATACCTTTTCCACAGTTGTAGAATCTACAATACTGAATAAAATGTTAGGATTTTTATTGGTGATACTTTGATCCATTAAGTTAATATTTTTTTTCAAATTTTTGATTTTGCCCAAATTGAAATATGAATTTTTGTTTACTGATGGCTTAAAGTACTTTATCACACCTTTAACATTAAAATTTTTGTATTTCTTCTTCTGATCAACCTCATATCGTGCCAAGACATTAGCCCTTCTGTAAATACGACGGATGAAATTATCCGAAGGTCTTCGCCCCTCATTGTCTGTTACAATGAGCGTGTCAATTTTAATCAAGTGAAAATTACCATTTGGCTTATTTTCAACTTCTAAGCTTACCTGAATCACGTCAGACATTTTCAATATATCGTACAGCACTTTTTCTTGTGAATAAATTGATACGTGTACTACGGTCAAAAGTAAAAATGTAATTATTTTTCTCATTTATTTTCTGTTTTTCTGTTTTTCTTTTTGAGAGATTATGGTTTTGTTTATGGAACAACTTTCAAATTTACGTATTGTATAATCTGATTTATAGGTTATGTAATTTCCAAATTATTTTCAGCTTTTCTGAATTCCTAAAATTCCTTATTGTCAAATGTTTAGTATGTCAAAAGTTATATTTTGTAACAAGTAAAAATCGGACCGAATTAGTTTGTTTGTCTTTAAGTTTTGTTCTTAATTTATATTGAAGTTCCCTTTTAGTCGCCTATTATTTCAATCTCTAAATTTTGGTGTGAAAAATATTTCAATAACGTTCTAAATTCCAAAATGTCAATTGTTTTTTGCTTGTCTGTGTTTAAATTCGTTTTCTCAATGTAATTGTCAATTATTTTCACAAGCATTTTTTGATTTTCAATTGTTAATTTTATGTCGCCATACGGGTCAACATAAACGCCTGTCCAATTTTTATACTCCGTGAAGATTTCGTGAAGATTTGTATACTTTTTGTCGTCAAGGCCGAACAAATATTCTTTATTGTCAAGTCTGTGAAAGTCTAATGCCATAGGTTTGTTACAATTACCGCCAACGTTTTCTGGTCTTGTGTTCTGGCGGGTTTAGGAGCACAAGGTTTAATTTATTACTAAAGTTCATAAGAAGCACAAAAGAGGATGCTTGCACATCAGCCCGCCTAACAAAAATGCGAGGCAGCAGTAGTTTTTTTTATGCTATTCTATCCATTTTTTATTTCTCTTTAAGTCCCTTACCTGTTTTTTCTTGTCTTCACTATTAAGTTTCAAGTGTCTTAAGTGTAAGTTTCTTTTTGAATTCGTTAAGTTCGTTTATTTTTTCGTATTCAAATTCTTTGTCTTAAATTTTGTCTGATCGGAAGAAAATTCTGTCTTCGTGAAAATAAAAAAGTCCCCTTTTAGAGTCTCGTCAAATATTATGAAGTGGTTAGCAAAAAGTAGTCCTCCAATAATTAATAATGTTCAAAAACATCCAGCACTGACAATCAAATAGTTATAACCCTACGCACGAAAGTTTACAGAATCTTTCACCAATGCAGTATTTGTTGAAAAAGGAAAATCGAAGACGGAAAAGCGATTAAACCTCTGCATTTTTTCTGTTTGGCAAACTGTTATAGTACTGAAGATAGTAAGGAATCAGGAATTGCCCGAAAATATCAATTATCAGACTGTTTGCTCCGGTTCTAGTGACAAACATTTGCAATTCGCTTATGTTTAGATCAAAGGCGATCTAAAAGGTTTGTTTATCGGTGTTTTCGATGGAAAATAGATTGGTAGTTTTCAGGATAGATAATTGTTCCGGAAAATGTTTGCTAAGATGGGTGAGCGAAGTTTAGTATCTTTACAATCATAATTAAAACAATGACTTTAGATCAACATATAACTTTGACTTGCGAAAATGGTTTATTAGATAAAACAGAATTCGTAAAAGTTCAAGAGCAAATAAATGAAAAGAATTTCATGAACATGGAAGATTTCGATAGATTATTGCATATCGGTTTTCCAATTGATTTAGAATTGAAAAAACTAAAAGGTACTGATGACCTTTCTGCAATTAAACAGCTTGTTAAAGCTAAAAAAGTATCTGCAAGAAATTTTGTTGCCATAATTCTAAGTAATGTTTTCAATGATGGAATTCTAAAAATACATCCTTTAAAGTCATTCAACGAAACAGAATCCTAAGTTCAATACGGCAAAGAACGGAGTGCTAAATTGATAAGCCCAATCTGGCGGCGAACATGCTGTAGGATTTGGAAGCGCCACCGCCGATCGCCCCTTAGAATCTACAGGTGTTCAGCATTTGGGACAATACAGCGGAACTATTAATAATCCATTTCCTTTTCCAAAAGCAGATATTCATAATCATCCAACAAATAGTCCTCCTTTAGGAGATATTTACAGTATGATGTTTTTTCACACTCAACATCATAGTTTCAATACAAGATATTTGCTACTGCCAAACGGTACAGTATATGGTTTAGTGATTACAAATGCAGGTGCTTTTGATACATTTTTACAAAATTTCCCGCCTCATCAAACGCCTGGCAATTCTCCTGATTTTTCAGGACAGGCATATACGGATTGGGATAATGCTTATTTTTATGGCAATCCTGAATTAGCCATTGCCCATGTGTTAATGCCGGAATCGCTTTAACAAAAATGGATTCTAACGGAAATTTTAAAAAAATAAATGCGAAGGATAATGGGAATAATTCTTATTCACAGTCTAATTGTCCTTAAACTAAAATAATAGATACTTATGAAAATGGTCACAAAAATTTTCTTTATAATAGCAGTTGGCTTATCTACAGTTATAAGCGCTCAGAGAAAGATCGTCAACCAACAAAATATAGAAAAGTTTCAAACTAATAAAAATCTGTATATAGGTAAAAAAGTTAAAGTTTTACTGAAAGACTTAAAAGCTAAAATTAAAACCGCCAGTTTTTATGGTGGTTGGAGTGAGGAAGCCAGTCGAATCACTTTAAGATTCGAAGATGATAAGACAAAATTAGTAATTTTCGTCAAAGAGCGTGATTCAGAAACGAATAAACTGTTTTTAAATAAGGGTAACTCACAAAAAAGAATTGACAAAGACGGCAAAATTTACCGTTCTAACGATGATATTCTTAAAAAATATGAGAATCTTACAATTACAGATCTTTTGGCCTTTTGAGGAAAACAGTAAATTGGACAGATGCGGAAGTTAAAAAGCCAGGGCTTGGATTGTATAATCTGAGCCTTTCTTCATAAGTAGACATATATATGCAGAACAATCGACAGGTTTCAGGGTACGTTCAGTATACAAACTCTTGCAAGTGATGAGCTAATATATCATTTTTTGAGATTTCAATAGCAATTAATAATGTTTTGGGACTTTGTGTTCGGGCGAGAAATCGATGCACAAAGCTGGTTTTATTACTAATGTTTAATTGGAAAACTGCCATTGAATTTTGTACTTCAGCCCGCCTGACGCAAAACCATTGTTGGGCGTTCGTTATTTATTCAAATTGTTCTTTTGTAATATTCCAAACATAGATTTTTTCTTTAAATTTTATAAACTTTGAATAGTTTTTTATAAAATAATCTGTTGCTGACATATAATTATCTTTAAATGATATATTAATATTTTTCCCTGTCTTTGGCAATTCAATTGTAAACTGTGATGTTACCAATTCCTCTTTTATACTTTGACTAACAGACAATTTACAGAATTCACCAACAAGATTATCCATAAATACGTCAAAATTATTTGTGTAACTTTTTAAATATCCTGTTTTCACTTCTGTAAGTATTTTATTTCTATACTCAAAGAATTTGAAATTATTTTGAGAAAAGCCACCATTGCTTCCGCTAACAGAAGAAATAGCAATTAATTTTTTGTTTTTAATATTCCAATATGTAATTTCAAATATTTGATAACCAGATTGTCCTTCTGTGTATGATTGCTCTAATCTTAAATATCCATTTTTCTTATCAATATTCAAAGAATAGTACATATCATCATTTGTCAATGAGCCATTTGAAACTAGGTTTTTTCGTTCAATATAGCTTAGCTCGTCTAAATATTCAGCTGGAATTGAATAGAAAAAATCAACAATGTTTTGTGCAGATAAATACTGTATTGAGATAAAAAGAATAATAAATAGAGAAGTTTTTTTCATTATTAGGTTTTTAGTTCTTTCGTTTTTTACACATTTCATTTAAAATGACGTACAGCTTATTTATATCCGTTATACAATAGCAAATATCCACCCAAATTCGTAGTGATATGCGATAAATATAATCAATCGTTTTTTGAGATTTTAAGAGGTTATGTATTTGAATGTTTTATAAGTTCTGATTATCCAGTTCAAATTTCACTCTGTCTGCCTCTATCAAATTTTTCAGTTCTTTTTCATCAGGAAGATATGTTCTATATTTACTTGCGAATAGCTTCTCATTTTCTGACATTACGGAGTATTTTACTACAGTTTCATCTTTTTCGGTACATAAAATAATTCCTATTGTGGGATTGTCATCGACTCCTTTTTTAAGATCATTATACATTCTTACATACATATCCATTTGCCCAATGGCTTCGTGAGTCAGCTTATGAGTTTTAAGATCTACAATCACAAAGCATTTAAGGTAATAGTTATAAAATACTAGATCTATATAGAAATCTGAAGTATCAGTAACGATATGCTGCTGTCTAGCAACAAATGCAAACCCTTTCCCTAACTCCATTAAAAATTGCTGAAGATGAGTAATTAAAGCTGATTCTATTTTAGTTTCAGTTTGTAATATGTCTGAAGGAAGTCCTAAGAATTCAAATATATAAGGGTATTTAATATAATTGGATATTTCTTTGTTTTCTGCCTCCGGAAATTTTAATAATCGTCCTAAATATTGGCTGTCAATGTTTCTTTGAAGCGTTCTGGTATTCCAGTTTCCTTCAATGGAGTGTTCTATATACTGTATCCTGTGTTCAGTATTTTCAATTCTACTAATAATTCGATAGTGAGCCCAACTCAATTCGGTACGCACTGCGTTCCAAATTGGGAATGCGATGAAAAAAGCTCGCATATTATTAAGGTTTCTATCATTAAATCCCTTTCCAAATTCTACTGATAGATGATTAGCAAGATTCTTCAAGACTGATTTACCATACTTTGCACGAAGTTCACCATTTTGTTCATCCTCAATAATAAGCTGTCCACTTTCCCAATACATTTTCAGCAATATAGTATTACTGTTTCTATAAACTTGGTCTTTGGCATCAACATAATTTTTGCAATGGAACTGTAAAGGTCTTGATTAAATTCTGGTGTCTTTTCTATCATTTATCAAAATTACAAAATTTACTGTGGGGAGGTTAGCTAACGTAAAGATCATTTTTCAGATTTTATTAATTTAACATTCAGCAATTTAATAAATTCAAAATAGCTATATAATCGTTTTTTTGAGACTAAATGACACGTTATTAAGGTTTGGAATTTCTGAAGTCGAAAAGTTTTCTTAACGAAATGGCTATTCATATTTTCTCACTCATATCTCATCTGCTTAATCTGTAAACGTACTTCTTCTTCATATTTTTCAAAGGCTTGATCCTCCTCTTTAATACTAACCGTTTTAGTATAATTTTCATATGCAATATTTGCATTATCTATAAAATTTGATAGTACAGATACTTTGTCAGAAATAATCCTAAATATTTCAGCTTCATAGCCGGTACTCTCTAAGTCAATATAAACCTATTGAACTTGACAATATTAATGATGTACTATTAATAATTTTAAGCTTACTGTTTATTTGTTCAAGAAAATTTTCTTTTAAATTTTGATTGATATCAGTTTGTAACTGATCATGATCAGCAATATAGCATACTTTATTGTTATAAGGCTACAGATAAATTTGTGTACTGAATTATTGCAATTTCTTCTGCCTGTAAATCTTTTACAAAAAAATGTTTTTTTAGATCTATCATTTCAATGGGATAAAAAATTTTATGAAATCGTTTTTTGAAATTTTCTCAATTGTAATATTTTGCATTTTTATAATAATTACATTCGATTTTTACATTTCTGATTGCTCCTTGAGGTGAAGCTCCAAATCCAAACTTTTAATCCATTTAGATTTGTAGTTTTATGCATTCTATTGTAATGTTCCTCACTTTATCTGCTCTATTTCCTTCAGTATCACTACTGTTCCCAAAATGTCTATAATTTACGCCGGGCTCTAGGTAGTCGATTATTAATAATTCGTTTGTGTTGGTATCATAAACACTACACTCAATAGTATAATCTTCTTTTGTCATGTCTGCATTATAACTGAAGTATAAATAATCCCATTGGTCATAATGAGCGGTTGAGCTATTTTCATTCCTATAGATATCACGCCAATTAGTACTCTGGCATTTATATTCAATAGGAATATCTGTTTTATTAATGAACTTAATATTGGTATGCAGTACGTTTAATTCTTTTCCAAAATTTTGTTTTGAAATGTAAAAATGAAAGCTCTTTCCATCTAGTTTGCCAAATTCATAACCATTGAGAGTAGCTGGTAGTTTGTGTCCAATTAGTCTATCTACGCTATCATATAGACTTGTTTCATAATACAAATAGTAGTACTCATTGGCTTGTAACTTTTCGCTTTCAAATTCTTTTATAGCAACAGTATAAGGTCCATTACCAACAAAGTACTGTTTTCTTACATCACCATTATCATGTATGTCACATCTGATTTCTATCTCTTGGTTTTCTAGATTTTCTTGAGCTACATTCAATTTGAGTAATGAATTGCTCATATTATCAAAATAGTATTCAACAAACCCATTGTCAATAGTTGCTATACGATTTGCTATTGATACTATTTCTCGGTCGGTGAGAAGAAGGGCATGAGTGTCGTTTTGATGTTTGAAGGAATCTATTAGATCTACAAATTGATTTTGCGTAGGAATGTCTCCTGTTTCAAAAAATGTTTTTAATGTATTTTTATCTCTTATAGCCATTTTATTGTTTTTGTATTTGTTATAAATTTGTTTTAGTTTCATGGACTTTTTTTGAAACTACCATACTATTCTTGTCTCTCAGAGTTCAAAATTCATTCTTTTTTTATTCTTACAAAAGTTTTTTGAGCTCTCTAGTTTGTAGTTGCAGTAGCTTCATTTCATTAAAAATCAATTGATTTACGGTTTGGTTTTAAGAACAAAATTCATTATTTTTTGATTCTTGTGAAAGTTTTCAGCCTTCTCTATTCGGTAGTTGCAGTAACTTGACGCGACACCTGTTTCAAATAGAATATTTATCCACTACGGATATCGATATCAAGTAGGAAATTGAAAACAATTACAAGTAGATAAAAGGAGACATTTGAATATTGCTGCCAGTGAAATGGAACATTAGGAATGATCCCATCCTGCGACATTTGGTTCAGCAATAATTACATCCATAACGAACAACTACGACCGTTAACCAATGAAGATCTTTGAATGTGCGCTGTTTTTTATCTGTAAGAATTACAATGAGTGATACCACTGCAGCAAAGATCAGATTTACGATTACTACACAATAATCTAAAGTCGTATCACCACTTCCCGTAATCTTAATATACTCAATCTGCTTATAGTTAAAAATATTTTTACATCCCCACAATACCCCGTTTTTATAGATACCCTCTAATGGCGAAAACTGTGACGTAAGCATAAAAAGATATATGTAAGAAATACCATACAAGTGCAAGAAACGCAATACTGCATTGCGTATTTTATGATTGGTATAATTGAAAGTATTTTCCATCGATTGCTGCGAGATATTAAAATTTATATCGTTTTGTGAGATTTTATTGTTTAGTTTTATCAGAGATTACTTGGAAGATTCATTTTCTGCCTAACAGTTTTCAGCCAGCTTTGATAAATAGGAAACCAAACTCGATCACCATTGGATCCGTTGCATAGAATAATGATGCCACTTTTAGTTGGACGATCCAAAAACATAGCCGCACTCCAGCCTGCATTTTCACCCGTATGTCCTATGGTTCTGAAACCTTCATAATTCATAAACCGATAGCCCAGGCCGCTTTCGCCCTCCTCGGATGATGGATGAACGGGCGTTTCCATTAGCTTAATGGTTTTCGGTTTCAAAACTTTATTGAGTTGATTAGAATCCGGTATAATAGACAGCTCTGCAAAATGTGCCAAATCTTTAATAGTAGTCTGAAGACCTGCCGCTGCTTTTTCAGTAAATATTCGATTTTTTATAGGTTCTCCCTGCTCGTCATATGCCGTTGCTGCGGTTGCCATCATTTCTGTTGTCCATTCATAGCTTGTATGTTTCATTCCAAGTGGCAGAAAGATATTATTCGTCATATAGGTGGAGAAATTTTGGTTCGTTTTCTCTTCCAAAAGCAATTGAGCTAACGTATAGCCTCCTCCGGAATAATTCCATTTAGTTCCTGGCTCGCTGATGAGATGTACAGTTTCACCATTCCGTTTGGTTTTTCCGTTCAGTGATTCTTCCAGACTTAGCAATGGTATTCCTTGGTCTGATCCACCGTAGCCGTGTACAGAAAGTCCTGCAGTATGGCTCAAGATCCGTCTCAGTGTTACTTTTGATCTGTCAAATTCAGATTCTGGCAGATGCCATCGGGTTAGATATTGATCAACGGGATCGTCCAGTTTGACAAGATCTTTTTCAGTGAGTTGCATAAAGCCCCAGGCAGAGATCAGCTTGGAGATAGAGCCAATATTAAAGATCGTTTCAGAAGTTACAGGTTTTTTGCCAGCAAGATCCGCATAACCGATCGACTGTAACCAGGCGATCTTTCCATCCCGGATCACGGCTACTGCAACTCCGGGAACTTTATTCTTTAAAGTAAGTTCATGGCCTAATTTCTCAATTTCAACATACAGAGAATCTTTCTTATATGGAATTTCATTCTGTGAAAAGCTTGCTGTCGAACAAGAAAACATGATTCCATAAAAAACAATTATGCAGGCACTAAAAAAGCAGGTTTTCGAACAAATATTATTTCTCATTCTCTAATTTTCAGGTTTATAGAATACACTAAACATTCAGTAATTTATTAAATTACGATAGTACTATCTAATCGTTTTGTGAGATTAATCTCTATGCCTTTAAATAAATCATTTTGTGTAAATTTCAATTCGAATATTGTTGTCATCATTCATAAAGGTATTCGGCTTGTAATAATGAAGCAAAAATCTACCGGTATCCCAAATAAAATATAAATATTCTTCCAGTTTGTTTTTATCAAAAACAAAATCTTTATTTGAAACTGTACCAAATTCTAAAATTCCCTCTTCATCAATATGATGGTTACCAAATAAATTAGCTTCTAGTGCAAATTTAGGATTTTGATAAACATCGAATATATCTTTAAGTAGGTTTAAATTATCCTTTTCATCTATGGTAAATGTCAATGAAGTAATTACATCTTTTACAGTTTCAATATTTGAATTCAGTACTTTTTTACCAAAAAAAATCAATGGAAAATTGGCTTTCTGATCTATAGTGTTAATACTTGAGATTACTATCTTTTTTTCGAAAAAATCTAAAATTTCTTGTTTTTTAAATTCCATGAATATGCATTTTTATCGTTTTTTGAGAATAGCACTTAATCCGTGATTTTTATACTTTTTTTTAAATTTCTTGTTATACAACAGTTACCACTTTTGTCGAATATTTTTTTTTAGAAATCTTTTTTTTACTAGTTTTTTCTTTCCATATATTGTTAAATGTTTCTTAGTCCAAATACAATCTTTATTATTATATTTATACTCATAATTTAAAACAGAAGGTTTAAACAAATATCCTCTAATTGACTCTCCTATTTCTTCTTCTTTTTCCTCTGTTATATTTGAACATTTGTCGTAACTGTATTCAATAATATGTCTATATCTATTTTTAACATCTGTTCCAATTGTCTTTTTTAAAAGTCCATTTTTATCATAGAAATATTGTGTCAAAAACAGCGTTTCAAAACTTCTTTTTTCAGTTAACTGTTTTTTTTCATTGTAGAAATAAATAAATTCTCCATCATTGTAGATATTCTTTGTTGAATCTTTAGCATTCATCTCGTTTTCATTAAAAAATATTGTTTTTATCAGTAAATTATTAGTGAAAATTTTAATATTTTTTATTTTTCCATCTTCTAAAAAAAATTCTGTTTTTGAATTATTTTTAAAATTCGTTTCTATAACTTTCTTATATTTTTCCAGTTTGAATTTTTTTCAAGTTCCAAATCTTGAGAAAAACATATAGTAGAAATTAAAACTAAGATAATTGTGCTTAATATCTTCATTTACATCCGCAATTTTAGGTGAAATGTCATTCGTATTCACGTATTTCGCAAATCCAAACAATATGCAAAATACTTAATACCAATTATTTGCTAAAATACTTAAAATCTAGTATTTATATAAATGTTTATTTTTCCATCGGAGACCTTCACCATTTATATTAACTTGATCTTTGATAATAGTTCGAGCGGAGTCAAGAACAATTGCAAATCCTTTACTTTTTAAAAAATTAATTAATGTTGTCTTACTAACACCCGAGCCACCTGTGATAATGAATAGCTGCATTTTATCTTTAATCTTTTATTTTTTAATTCCCATTTTCTTTATTTCTTCATCAGAATGATTCTCAAGAATTTTGGCATATCTATAAAATGTTGCCCTGGTCAGACCTAATGGTTTATAAATATCTTCAGGACGTTTACTAACATCTTTATATAAAGAACGTAGTAATAACAGTTTGGATATTGTTTCCGCAGTATAACCTTTTGGTCTTCCGCCTAATCTCCCCCTTGCCCTTGCAGATTGCAATCCAGCATTGGTTCGCTCTCTAATCAACTCTCGTTCATATCCAGCCAAAGAGGCCATTATATTAAGAAATAGTCGACCCATTAATAGTAGAAGTATCTACACCATCTACAAGACCTTTTATTATAACTCCTTTGCCACTTAAACTTAAAACAAGATCAATAATATTTTTTAGGCTTCGACCTAATCGGTTAAGCCGCCAGACATAAAGCTCATCACCTTCTCTAAAATGTTCAAGCATTTTATCAAGTTCGGGACGATTCTTTGTCGCACCCGAAATACTCTTTAAATTTATGAGACTTTGTTTAATGATATGAGATTTTGAGAAAGTTAAATGAAAAAATAAGATTTTAAAGTTCCCATCTTATAGAATCTCCAAATACCACCTATAAAATAAAAAGCAAAAATTTGTCAGGTCCAGTTTTGTCGACTTACAATTGTAGATTAATATTTATTTTCTGTGAGAATGATGTTACTTTACATTGCAATAGTAAAAACAGAAATCAGCTAAAATTCAGTAAAAATGTAGACACAGTTAAAATTACTTGAGAAATTATTCTTCTGCTTTTACCTGCATATTCGACATACAAAAAAACTTCCTAAGAGGCCAGGTGCTAAATTTTATTGTTTTTTACGAACCATTCATTCAAATCTTTATAATCACTGTACAATGAGGAGCAATCTTCAACATTCCTATATTTCGTTTGTATCATTTGTTTGACTGTCTTACCATTGTCGTCATTATCAAGAAAAAGAAAAATTTTATCATATCCCATTAATACATTTTCAACTTTGAAAAACATTGCTGTAGAATTTAAAATGAGATAATCTGCAGTTTCATCGTTTATAATATTGATCGCTCTGTAAGTGAGATAATCAAAAAAGCCTTCAAACAGAATGATTTCGTTATCAGAGTTCAGATCATTCTTGATCAATGTTACATCCTTAATGCCCAAACACAACTTAGAATACGTACTTCGGATTTCAAGTCCATTTGAATTGTTTTTAAAACCAATTCCAAAATATTTTTTATTATTCATCCTGTAATGTATTTCACTAATAAGATCTTTTTGTTCGTATACCTTACGAAATTGCAAATACTGAACTAATGCAGGGTGCTTAATGTCAATCACTTTTGTTATCTCATATTGTTTTTGTACTACACTACCGATCTTCTCTTCAGAATTCAAAAGAGAGAAATCAAATCGAGCCAGATATTTTAATGCTTCGGATACTGAACATCTGTTGATGACTTGAACAATAGAAATTACGTCATAGCTTTTTCCAGTTCCGAAATCAAAAGCAGTATTTTTCATAAAATCAACTGCGAGGCTTGGAACGCTCTCCTTTCTATCGAGTGCGAAATAAAAAGCAGTTCTTTGATTTTCCTTGACTGGAAATATGTTGAAGGACTCTAACACTACTCTGATTCCTACCCTATTCTTAATATCCTGACAATTCATTTTTTTTTGTTTTTGAAGCAATTTCTCAAGCGTTATTTCTTTTTAATAAAAAATAACTTTATAATCTTTTAGTGCACTTTTAATACTGACTGCAATCAACCGTTATTAGCTTATCATACTTATTTTTTAAATGAGTGGAATTCCGAAATAGAGATCAGTGCTATTCCGAAATAGAGATCAGTACAATTCCGAAAATGCATTTGTAATGCATGAGGGCAATTCCGAAAACGTTCTTTAAAAATTAATAACTTATCCTCATTTACAGATTTAGACTTCCGCTAATGAGTGCAATTCCGAAAACCCACCATCAGAATCATTGATCCGACTATCCTTTTAACATCAACGAGTGCAATTCCGAAAGACACATGAGCGTAATTCCGAAATACAGATGAGTGCAAATCCGAACTCAGATAATGGTCGGATACCCATTGGGCAATAATTTCCCTACTTTTGTTTCTCTGTACAGTACAATGATAAATTCCTGAATCTTCTGTAAAAAGGTCATTCCTTTAAAATCTGTCGACCTAATTTTCTGCAGTCTATTCATTTTTTTAAATTCTGAAAATGCGCGCTCTATCAATATTCTTGTTTGGGGAATGTTTCTATATTGATAAGTAAATAGTGTCATTTCATTTTCCTTCAGTACGTATCTTTTTCTGAAGTATCGTAATCTCCTTGTTAATTTAGATTGTTCGGAAACATCTACAGCCAAGTTAGATGTCTTTACCGCTATTGTCTGATAAGGTATTATAGTAATTACATCCTTGCAATACTTATAATTGAAAGAGAGGGTATTGAACTTGTTTAGATTGATTCTCGCAGGTTTTAAAAATTTAAAGCAGAAGTCATTTGCTGTTTTATAATGGAGTCCAAATTTCCTGTTCAAATTACAAAGTCTGACACTTGTTCCGGTGATTGGTAATTTTGAAAGCCATATCGCAAAAATGACATGCTTGTTATTGCTGATATTATATACGAGATTATAGAGGGCATAATTATATTCAGGAATAACCATTAATTTTTTAAGCCAGTAACTGCTGATCAAAAACCGAGTATACCCTCGTTGATCATAAGAAGGAGTAGAAATTAATCCTCCGAATGTTTTAATTTCCTTTCCCTTTGCATTAACAGACTTGTACCAAGCCATTTTAAACTTAGCCAAAAACTCATAGGCATCAATGACTTGTTTGGTTGATCCACTGGGCGATATTTTACTGTTTCTTATTTTTAAAGAGGCGAAAATATTATGATCAGTCTCAAATTCCTCCTCGAATAAAGAAAGTTGATGAGGCCGATCCTCAGGTCGAAATTGCTCAGTACTAATCATTGAAACAATATTAAAAATGACACGTAAAGCATTGATGGGAATATCTGCTGCCGCCTGATCCTCAAAAATAAAATCATCAACGAAAGCGTTTCCTAATCTGATCCGCTCAGGGTTTCTATCGCTTTTTTCTTCAAAGATTTTACGAATCATTTTAAAATTCGTTTCTGTATCAGCCATATTGAATGATCTATTTAATTACAATTCTCGTTTAGAAATTAAAACTGAGGATTTCACTGGAAAGTACTAAGAGGACTTCGGGCGCTTTATAATTGGAATAGTTATTGAGGTGCCCTGTAATGCCTTTTTATCTTTTAAAAACGGTAAAACACTTTTTAAAGAAGACTTCCAATTGGTGATCAATCTTTTTGAATGATTAGTCCATCCATTATCTAACCAACTTTCGTATTTTTCCTTTAGGATAAGGTTCATTGTACTTTCGTATAATTCCAATGTTTGAGCGTACTGCAAAAATTCATCAAAGGTTGGAATATCTAAATTATTCTGCTGCGGTTGTGAATCAGGGAAATACAAATTATCTTTCATCAGAGGATCTTTCGGAATAATCGTAATGTCAAAACTCTGTTCAAGATCAACGAAATTATCTTCTCCTTTAATAGTGTCCGAATCAACAAAATGTTCAATTTCCAATACCTTCACCATACGTTCAACATTAGGCGTTAAAGGATAATGTAACAATATACGATAGTCGCACGGAAGACCGTTTCTGGTTTGAAATTCAATCAATCCTAAATCCCGGAGCTTTTCTTTAGTTGATTTGACCGTTTTTCTAGTCAGTCGCAATTCCCTGCTTATCTTTACATCAGATAACTTCAAGTCATAGCTTTCGTTAGCGAATCCTTCTTTTAATAGATATAAGTAGAATGCTGTAGCTGTAGATCCGACCTTATTTTCATGGTTGAAATCCCAAAACCGCTGAATTAATTCAAGATAATACATATCTATTTTTTGCTGAAAAGCTCCAATGCTTTTTCCCTATCAATGATAATTATGTTTTTGTTTTGGATGATAGCATTGTCCAAAATACCTGACGACTTAATCTCCGACGCTTTGGAAACGGAGCATCCAAGAATTTTTGCTAATCCCTTCAATCCGTACTCATATTTTTTTTCAGAGGTGAAATTTTTTAAAATTTCCAGAAATTCCTCGACGGTCAATTGCCAGATGGGAATTTTAAGATCAAATTTTTTCATTAAAAATCTTTTTAGAATTGTGTGAAACTTGTTTTGTTTTCTGATACAAAACTGATAAAAAAGCAGAAAAACCTTTCGGTAGTATGTCGTAACTACCGAAAGGTTTATGAAAAAAGACAGAATCAGACTAAAAGACAATTATACCGTAAGAGCCTGTCAGAAGGCATTTACGTACCATAAGTCAAATAGCAAATATAATTTTCCTGTTATCATCCACGATTAAAAAAGGAAAAAAAAATATAAATAGACAAGATATTTCATTAAGCTACAGGTAAATCATCCAAAATGAAACATTTCATACGTATTCAATAGTAGAAATCCTTACTATTCGTCTGAATTATCAAGATACAGCTCCATATTTTGCTTAATTAGATTAAGAAATTTAGTACGATCAGCTTTTCTGAGCTTAATTTCGCTTAAGGTCTTATGGTAGTTCCCCAAATTAATATTCAATGCAGTCTCTGCCCATCGAAAAACTTCTGCAGGTTCAGCTTTTCCTGCGTTGAAGCACTTGGTCTGGTAAAGAGCATACAACAGTTCAGTCAATGCAACTTTGGGGGCAGTCCACTCCATCGGGCTGCTTTGGAAAACAATATGATCGGTTACATATTCAGAATTTATCTTAGTAGTCAGATACAAATCCAAACGGTCATTGGCCAGAATCTGAGAAACCGTGTGATCGTGGGATGTTGTAAAATGCTCATCATAGCTATAAAATTCGGGGCTTAGTCTAAGTTTAAAATCAAACTTGAACTTGACAAAATACTTTTTATCCAGATAGGTTGCCTTACGTCTGTAGTAGCTGATAAATTCTTTATGTTCCTGATAGAAGTATAATAGATTAGCCCTTTCTGTTTCATAATAGTTTTTGAGTACAGAAGGATCTGCGTAAGGTTTCGAACTTTCAATGGATAAAAGCTTAGAGTAATAAATATAGATAGAAACAAATTTTGGCTTCGTGACCTTGAAAAAATAAATTTCCTCATTCCAGTCTTCAAATCGGTATTGAGAAACATATTCTTTCAGCTTTCTGATAGCTCTGTCTGTATCCATCAGAATTTCTTCTGCATATAATAAAACATCACTTTTAGAACGATGTATTGCATCGACATTTTCGCTGAGGTCTTTCCACAGCTGATCAACTTTCTTTTTGAAATTTGTACCGGTCATACGTTAAAATTTTAGTAACGTAAAAATCGGATAAAAATAAATGGCTATTGTTGATCAAGTTCCTGATTGCGCTTTCGCATAAAATCTTTAGGACTCATTCCATTGATTTCCCGGAAATGTCTGGTAAATACCTGCCTGTTGAGCATTCCGCACATTTCTGCAAGACTGTCAATCTTATAATTCAGGTATTTTTTCTCCTCCATCATCAGGTTAGTAATGTAGTTTATCCTTAAAATTTTAAGGTACTCCGTAAAGGTAGTCCCTAAGTGATCATTGATAACATATGACAATGTAGTTCTATTAGTCCCAATCAGCGCAGCTACTTCAGGAAGTTTAATATTCTTCTTTAGGAACTGCTTCTTCTCCTGAAAAACAATAAGATTTCTTTTTACATCTTCAATTAACTCCGTGCTGAATAAATCTCTGGTACTTTCCTGCCCCGTTAGTTCATTCTCAATCGACCCTTCACCATTGGATTTATCTTCTTTACCACTACCGTCCGGAATATTCAACTTTTCAGATTCTTTCTTATAATTTTGAAATTTATCCTTCAGCTTATCATATCGACTTGTTAACTCTTTTTCTTTTTTAACAGATTGATAGATGATGTAACCGATAAAGCCAAAACCAATTGCAATCGAACATAAATACAGGATGGTACCGATATGATTTTGTTCCATAAGTTTTTTCTTCTCAGCAGTCAGTCTTTCGGTATCGTACTCATTTTTTATTTTTGAGGAGAGCTTCGGAAAATCGTTGATAATAATGGAATCGACTTTTAAAAGTTGATTGGTATAGTAAAGTTGCTTTTCTGTATCGGCAGAATTCTTTGCATCATTAATCAAGTATTCGTAGCTTGCCCTTATTTCGGGTGTGATGTACTTAAATTTATTGACAATAGAATCCACTTTAATCAAATACTTCACAGACTCTGCTCTTCTTCCCGCTTTCCAATACAATTTTCCCAAATAAAAATTAACCGTAGCCAATGATGCAAAATCCTGCTCATGACATAAGATGTCATGAGCTAACTTCAAATGTTTTAACGCCTTCTGGGATTGACCTTTTCTTATGAGCTGAATGCCTTTGCCTTTTTGAAAATAAGCATACTCCACAGAATGTTGATCTGTCGAACTTAATTTTGTGAGGCCAATATCAATCAAAGAATCTTCCTTAGCGTAAAGATTCATGTTATGGTAGCACTTACTCAATCGATAAATGCTGTTGAAGTAGCCGGATTCGTAATTGAGTTTTGTATTATGGTGAATGTTCTTAATATTCATGCTACTTTCAAAATATTTCGCAGTTTCGATAAAATGTTCTGAAGCTTCTTTATGATATCCCAAATAATCTTTAACCATGCCCAGATGATACGTTACTTTATTTTTCAGATACTCATCTTCTGAGCTCTTTGAATAATCAAAAGCTTTCAGATATTCTTCAAGTGCTTTTTTATGGTTTCTGATATTGTAGTAATAAATAATACCCTTTCCCAAATAAGCCCGTGAAATCTGGTCTTTATCAGCAGATCTAACTGCTATGCTGATTGCACTGTCACTGTATAAAAGTTTCCTATCAGCTATCCGGGTATAATAGATTGCTTCTTCATAACCTATAATTAATTTTTCTAAATTGTTTTCTTTTTTAGCTTTATCGATATACATATTCACAAAAACCATAGCCCTCTCATCGTTTTCAGAATACGAGTTAAAAAGGGATGATAATTTTTTATAGGAATTCTGTTGTTCCTGACATTGATAGAAATTCATGAACAAAGCTAGAATTAGCATTAAAAGTCTATTATGATTTTGCATTTGATTATGGTTAGATCAAATTTAGCCAAAAAGTCGTAATCAAAAAGGTAGGCAGCATCACAGAAAAGTATTTTGACATAAACCATTGAAGCCCAAAATAATAATTATCATTTATAGTGGAATAATGTATCAATTATTCCCTTTTTAATGATCCACTGTTCCACCAAACACTTTTACCACGGGTTTAATCATCCTAATTTCGAACCAGATATCTAAACAACCCGGCCGGGATAACTTTTTAAAAATCATTAAAACATTATGAAAAAGTATATCTCAATATTTAGTTTAATTACTGCATTATTTATGCAGTCGTGCGAAAGATCTGATTCTGGTATTAATTCGGACTCCTTGCTGGAAAATGCAAAACCTGTTAGCTTAAAAAAAGAAAAAGCTGAAGTAAAAGATACAAATAAGTCAACTGCAAAAGGTTCCGATATAGACCATCTTGATACCGGTGATGATGATGAGCCGAGAAGAGACAAACAGCACTGGAGGACAAGCCTGGATACCATTGGTAAATAGACAGCAGTGTCAATCGTAATTGAAAGTTTTATAACTGCTGAGCATGGAGAATAAGGAAATCATTTTACCCTCTGGAAAAAAATGCACCTATAGTGGCGAATGGGAATTAAAAGGTCACATTACCACAACGGTTTTTCTATCGAAAGGTGAAGCAATGCCTGAATACTGCGGAAAAAAGGTACAGTGGATTTTAATAAAAAAAGGCTAAAAAATATGAAAACCATTAAAACGAGATTTGTAGAAATCGTCAGCTATTTTTTCATCCTATTGTTTTGTTACGCAACGGTAAGTAAAATTATAGATTTTGAAAATTTCCAGATTCAGATCGCACAGTCTCCCCTTCTAAGTTCTTATGCTGCGATTATCACGTACGGAATTTTAATCATGGAATTGCTGGTTTGCGTCCTTTTGATCTTTCAAAAAACAAGAAATATCGGATTATATGGCTCTTATATTTTGATGGTCTTGTTTAGTGTATATATTTATTTAATCTTGAATTACAGTGAATTCATACCATGTTCATGTGGTGGAATACTGGAAAAGATGGATTGGAACACCCATCTCATGTTTAATCTGATCTGCATAATTCTTGCGAGCATTGCAATCGTTATGAACCAGGAAAAACCGAGAATAAGCACCTCAAGAATTGTCTTATCATTATTATTGTCGGCACTTTTATGTTCAATTGGAATGTATCTACTGTATCAAAGATCAGAATACATCGTTAAAAAGGACAATGGCTTCCAAAGAAGATTTTTGCAGCATCCCATTTTAAAGGATAAAACCTTTGACCTCAAATTAAACTCCTATTATTTTGCCGGTTTCAATGGTGACACTTTATATCTCGGAAATTATACGGCGCCGTTTAGTGTGACAAAGATTGCAAATATGTCAGAGGTTAAAACACAAAACATCAGTTTAAACCGGACAGACTTAGAATTCAGGTCTCCTATTTTAGAAGTTACAGACAGCATTATTTACCTATACGACGGTAAGCTTCCTGTAGTTTTTGAAGGTAGTACCAGCAGACCATTTCTGAAAGAACAGAACATAGGAAAAACCTATTACAGAAAAATAAGAAATCTGGATCACGACCACTTTGTTATCGGTGCGTTTCATCGTAAGAGGCAAATCCAAACATTAGGTATTTTAGGCAGAGGGAGCAAGGACTCAGTAGTGCTGAGACCTGAACTTCTGGAAAAAAGAGAGGATGGTTTTTTTGAAGCAGATGGCCAGCTTAGTTACGATCGTTTTACAAAAAAAATAGTATATGTGTACAACTACACCAACAAATTTGTAGTGACCGATCGGAAACTGAATTCCAAGATCGTGTTCAGAACAATAGATACGATCCGTACAGCCAATCTGGGTTTATCAATATTGCAAGACGGCAATAAGAAGCTGAATAATCCACTTATAGTCAATAAAAGATCTACTGTTTATAAAGGTATATTATTTATAGAATCTGACCGTAGAGGAAAGTTGGAAAGGGACAGAGGTAAGAAAGCAATAATTCTTGATCTCTATTCCATACAGGAACAAAAATATTTTGGGAGCATTAGTGTTCCTAATTCGAAGGAAGGTCAACGTGTACAATTTACAATGCACAATGACAATCTTTATTTAATTATTGAAAATGAACTGATCAGATACCGTTTTGCGCAAAACATCATTCAACATTTCATTTCAGGGGAAGCCGAAAACCTGAACAAAGAGTAGGCACCAGTACAAATTTTAACATCATGAAAAAAATCAGACAAATCGCATTGCCATTGGCAATCCTGTTGATCGGAGCGGGCAGTGCGTATGCTACGAATGTAGTATCAGAAACGAGTAAGAAAGTCGATATCCCCGGATGGAAAATCGATTTGGCTAATCCACAATCACCATGTGTAATGACAGAAGTACAGTGTACCACTGATAATTCAGGACTTCCTTGTGAAATATCAGAGCCTTCGGGAGACCAACAACTCTATCAGACAGGCTGTGAGACTGAATTATTCAGAATCCCTGACTAAAGTAATTACCTTTAAAAAGAAGGGTGCTATTAAGCACCCTTTATATTTTTCTGTATCCACGGAATATTTTTTTTATCCTTTAAGTAATAATTAAACCAGTCCAGAATTCTTATCGTTAAGTCTTTCTGGGTTTCCGGCTTTCCCATTACATGTTTTTCTTTATCATAGAACAATGCAATAACGGGTTTTCTATATTTTCGTAAGCCAATAAACATGGATTTAGTTCCTTCAGGACTTACATTTCCATCATCGGTTCCGGTCCATAAAAGCATAGGAGCAGTGACATTCTGGACAAACATGATCGGATTGTTTCTGATATATTTGTCGGGATTCTCTGCAACAGTTTCTTTAAACCAATACTGGCGTCCTTCATATCGATAGTAATCCGGCGCTTTAAAATTATAATTGTAAGCATAATATGTACGAATAACATCTGACACAGCGGCACCTGATACATAAGCTGCAAAGCGATCAGAATGCGTCGCAATAAAATTGGTTTGATACCCTCCGAAAGATTGCCCTAACAATCCTACTCTTTTCATGTCTACATTTTTTACTTTCTGCAATTGATCCAAAGCATTGTTGACACTTTCCAATGCTGAAATTCCCGCTCCTTTGTCAGATTGTGAGATATCAGCCAATAATACGGCAAACCCCTCCTCCACCAGCAAAGGTATACTGAAACCAATCGGATGTGAAAAAGAAGGTCTTCGAAATGATTTTGTAAAATAGCCCAGTTTCTCATAAACAAAAGTAATGACCGGATATTTTTTTGAACGATCATAATTAAGGGGCATATATAGATTCCCTTCAATATTTTCTCCGTCCGACCCTTTATAAGAAAACTTGATGAGTTCCATATTTTCATATTTTACATTCTTGGGATCAGAAATGTAGACGACCTTGGGAACACCTTTCCCTGTTTTCGCAACAACCCTAGGACGTTTGTTGTAATTTTCCTGAACCCAGAAATAATCTTCTTTAGACCCTAATTTTTTAAATTCGGTAATACCATCAGCTGTTGACGGGAGTATGGTATATAATTTCTTATTTTTCAGGTACGCGTACGATACATTCTGACTGTTACGGTCCGTTATTTTAACCACTAAACTTTTGGTAAGGTCTGCCTTTCTGTAATCCTGTTTGTTTCCAATGTCTGCATGAACCCTTTCGAAGTCAATAAGCTCAATATCAGCTCCAGGGGCCACATGCAGTTCTGTCATCTTTTTGGTGTTGAGGTTCTGTTCGGATATCCAGCTTCCACCAACCCAGATAAGCTTTTCGTCAGATGTGAAGTATGGAATCATCTCCGATTTAGCATTCAGATCCTTAATGGTTAAACTCCTCGTATTGTACAGTTGCCAATTATTATCTTTCTGAATCACTAAAAACTTTCCGGTTGGTGAAATCACCATTTGCTTCCCGATCTCCGTTATGAAAGTATATTTATTGTCTAAAGCATTATAGAGATATAATCTATCAAGTGACTTTCCGCTATATTGATCCATAATATCAACCTGCTCAAGATCAACAGCCTTCATCAGATATAATGAATTTCCAATTGCAGTTTCTCCAAAATACCCATCACGGGTCATCTCTACCTTGTCACCATTAAAAGGATTCCAATCAATTTGACGATACTCCATGACAAAACTGTTATATTTATGAAGATCAACCTCAGTACCATACCAGATATTGACCATATCGGTTTTGGCTTTGATTCTTTTCTGGAACTTAAGGACAACCCTCTGTTCATCAGGCGACGGGATCAGTGTTAACTGGTCATACTCCCCGTATGCACTGACATCTAATGTATATTGATTCCCAGACTGATCAATGTACGTAACAGTCGCTCTCTCTTTAGTTTTAGAAACTGCAACAAATCCTTTCTGCCGCATACCGGACGGTATAATTTCCCGCAAATCATCACCAGTTGAAAAAATCGTTTCTAAAAAGCCATTTTTCAACGCCAGAACGACGTTCATATCACCTATCTTCTTCTTTGCAACCGTTTCATGATTGCTGGAAAAAACGTTTTGCACATCTTCTACAGCTTGCTTTACTTTTAGGTTTTGATCAAGGACTTCCAATCTTTTTCCTGCTTTTTCATTGTACAGCACCAACAATACCTCATTTTGCTGATCATAAAGATATTTACTGACATTCTTCTCCGTTACAGATTTTCCAGTTTCAGGATTAAATAACTCCAAGTCTGAACCTGTCTGTAAAACAAGAAGATTTTTAGCAAAAGCAACAGAGTTTATATTTTTCCATTCAAACTTTTTATCTGACTCCTTTACAGAATGCATCATCACGTTCTTCGAGCGATCTGATAAAATAATATTCCAGGCAATCCATCTGCCATTTTCAGAAGCTATTGGAAATTTCATTTCCTCAGAATCCTTTACCAGCTTCTCAAGATGGGGGTAATCCTGACCATACAGATTTATCAATCCAAGCACTGCAAAGAATACCGTGAACAAAGCATATTGACCTTTTTTTACTATTGTATTTAAAATTTCATTTTTCATTAGATCTTTAGTTAATAGCCATCATTTTGTGGCTTCAGGTTATCATTCAACAGCAATTCCTTTTGAGGCAGCGGGAGGAATCGATTCGTATTCTTCCAGTTAGGCTTAACGGTTTTCAGCTGATCCAATTCTTCCCATCTCTTGAGATCGAAGAATCTGCTGCCATGTTCTGCAAAAAATTCTTTTCTCCTTTCTGCTTTCATTTCCAAAAATGCCTGAGCTTGACTGATCGAGCTGTTAAGCGGAGCCAGCCCAGCCCGCTGCCTGGTATAGTTGATAAAAGGAACTGCCTCAGCCGTCTTATTTTGCATCAGTAGTGATTCTGCAAGCATCAGATACACATCTTCCAGCCTGTAAACCACAGAATATTCCGTAGAGTTGGTCGCTGTGGTAACCTTATATTTGATCTGCTTGTAATTCGTCTGTGTACCAAAAACTACCGCAGTAAAATAGTTCTGCCTTCTGAGATCATTTGCTGCAAAAGAATTGATCAAAGCCGGATTCAGGATAAACGATGTAGGAGCTCCCGTAAAATTGTACATTAGCGCTTCCTGTGTTGCATCAGTATTGTTTTTCGGTTTCAGCTGCCAGATGATATGCTTTCCCGATTTCTGAAACACCTTCGAAAGATCAGTCTGAAATACATACTCTGAATTTTGTATAACAGTTTGTGCTAAAACTTCTGCTTCCTGCCATTTTCCAATCAGCATTTTCATTTTAGCCAGCAAAACATAGCCGGTTGCTTTATTGGCATAAATTCTTTCAGGATTTCTGTAGGAAGCCGGCAAAAGATTTACCGCCTCTGAAAGGTCGGTTTCCAACCTCACAAGAAACTCATCCTTAGGCATTCTGCCCAGATTACGGTTATATACATAATCGGTAGTATCCGTGTAAGGAATCTCCCCGAAAATCTGATACAGGTAATAATAAATAAGAGACCGGATGAACAAGGCTTCACCTCTGATTCGTGTCTTCGTATGTTCAGAGAGACTTTTGGATTTTTCTACCCCCGCAATAATACTGTTTGCCATGTAAACTTGCTGATAGGCATTTGTCCAGACAAGAGTGATTGTGGAATTTGTCGGAAGAGGCTGGTTATTGTAGATATCGAGGATCGAATTACCTGCTGAGGTAAAAACACAGGTAATATCATCGGCGTACGTTCCCAGAAAGGCACCAGAACCATCGGACGTGCCGCTTACTACCGAATTCGTCCAGAGACCGGCATATAAACCGGCTAAGGCTGCATCGGCAGTTTTTTCATCTTCAAAAACCATTTCCGTTGCCAGCTGGTTGTTGGGGAAATCGGTCTCCACGAATTTTTCGCAAGAAGCACTACTAACCAGAAGTACAATCATCAATACGGGATAAACTATTTTTTTTATGCTGTTTTTCATTTTTCTGTTGTTTATAAATTGTTTAGATATGAGTCCTAATTTCAGGTATTGAATGAAGGATTCAAACCTTATTCTCCGGTTTGAACCGTTCAATCCTGAATAGCTTAGAAAGTCACCTGAAATCCAATAGAATATGTTTTTAAAGGGGGAAGAAAACCTATCAGGTAAAACTCAGGGTCCATTCCGAAGTATTTGGTAATCGTCAGCAGGTTCTGACCCTGAAAATACACCATGGCTTCCTTTACACCACTCTCCTTGAGAGGAATCCGGTAACTGATCTGTACGTTTTTCAATCTGATAAACGATGCATCGCTGATCGCAGCTGTGGAACTTTGGAAAAACCCTTGCAGTGACTGCTTCTGCGAATTGTACCCTGCAGAGTACGGCATATACGTTCCATCCGGATTCGAAGGTGACCACACATCCAGTGCTTCCACAGGCTGATTTCCGATAATACCGGGAATATTCATCACCCGGTTATAGTTCCAGTTTCTCTGCTTTACAAACTGCCATAAAAAGGATGCAGACCATTGCCCATATCTCAGGTTATTTGACCATCCCCCAAATAAACGGACCCCCAATCGCTCAACGGTCTTGTTGTCATCAGGAGAATTAATTTTTCCATCCCCGTTAAAATCCCTGAAACGGAACAATCCTGTCGTAGGATCTATGCCTTCATACTGATAAACCTTTGCAATGGTGGTTGGGTAACCGACAACATATTGATTGGAATAGGTTGAACCCTCAAGATTCGGAAACTCCACCAGTTCATTCCGGGGAACACTCACATTGAATGAAGTATCATATTTGAGTTTCCCGCTCTTCAAAACCTGGAAAGAAGAATCAAATTCCCATCCCGAATTTCTGATCTTAGCCGGAAGATTCGACTGAATTGAAGAAAATCCTGTAGTAGCAGGAAGCGGAATTCCAACCAATTGATTCGATGAGGTATTATCATAATAGGCCGCTGAAAAATTCACCTTGCCATTCCAGAAGCCAAGCTCCATTGCCAGTTCCTTCTTCAAAGTCCTCTCCCAGCTGAAATCAGAATTGAATAACCTTGCAGGATTAAGCGCAGTCTGCCCATTGTAAATATTCGATGAAATAATATACGTATTCAGATACTGATAATCCCCTATCCTATCGCTTCCTGTCGTTCCTATACTTCCCCTGACCTTCCCTAGTGAAAGCCATTTTGAGTCTTTCAAAAATCTTTCCTCAGAAAATAACCAGGCACCACCAATCGCCCCGAAATTACCAAAACGGTTATTCGGCCCGAAACGGCTCGAACCATCCCTTCTCCCTGTAAGGTTAACGATATACCTTTTCAGAAGTTGATAATTAAACCGTGCAAACACCGCTGTATAATTATACTCACTCCGTACCTGATCCGATATCGTTTTCACACTGGCTGCACCGATATTATCAATCAGCGCATTGCTCTCAAAGCCTCTCCCCTGAATAGCCCCCTGATTGGTCTGCGTCTTTTGAAGAGTCGTACCCACTAAAGCTTCAAACTGGTGATTCCCGACCTTGTAATTCCCCACCAACTGCGGTTCAAGAATATAAGAAAAGTTCACCTGATTGTTCTTCGCAGAGGTAGAAGCTGAACTCGTCAGTCCAAATGAAGGATTATTGATAGTATGCGGTTTTAAGGAACGTTCCTCAAAATTCTGATAGCTGATCCCTGCATTCATCTTAAGCGACAAAAAAGGAAACACCTTATAGGACACATTAAGACCATTATTAAAGAATGCGGTCTTGTTCAGGTATTCGCTCAGCAAAGACGCTACGGGATTATTGAATGTTCCGTTCTCCCAATTGATTCCACCCTCAGCCGTATACAATGCCGGAGCATTCGGACTCAGCCCGATAGCCTTGGAAGTCATATCATCATTCTGCACATTGTTATCCTGAAAAGAAAAAGTATTTACGAAGTTAAATTCAAGCCTACGGTCAGGAGTAAAATACCCAAAGTTCGCATTGATATTATTCGTCCTGTATCTTCCGTTGCCAGGTAAAACCGTACCCTGTTCATTATGACCATAGCTGATCTGATAGGAAGTTGTTTCAGAGCCCCCGCTCATTGAAAGCTGCACAGCGTAAGACTCAGCCGTTCCCCCTATCAATTTCTTCTGCCAGTCGGTATAACGGGATTGATCCCAGGTTCCGTTGATATCATACATCGTTGCAGGATAAGCCACGTTATCATTCTGAAACGCCTGCCTCCTCATATTGATATACTGCTCGGTGTTCATTACCTCCAACGGTTTAATAATCCTGCTTAAAGAATAAGAAGTATTCAGCTTTAGCTCAGACCTCCCCTTCTTCCCTCGCTTAGTGGTCACAATAATCACCCCATTCGCTCCACGACTCCCGTAAATAGCAGTCGCATCAGCATCCTTCAGAATCTCAAAACTTTCAATATCATTGGGATTGATTGCATTCAAAGGATTAATAGACGACCAAGGAAGAATCTTATTGGAATACAGCGAAGGCGTTTCAGAAGCCTGAGGCACACCATCAATAATATACAAAGGTTCATTCCCTTCACGACGGATACTGTTCTTCCCTCGGATCTGAATATCAAATCCACCTCCTGGTGTTCCCGAGTTCTGCGTAATCGAAACCCCCGCCATTCTACCCTGAGCCGAAGCCAGAACATTCGTCACAGGCTGGTTCTCAATATCCTTCGCAGAGACCTTAGAAATGCTTCCCGTCCTCTCCTTATCCCTTACCTTATAATACCCTGCATTGAGAACGACCTCCTCTATTGCTTTCTCATTTTCAATTTTTCTATCAGTTCCATTCCCAATCCCATCACCATTCTCATTCTCTTTACCCAACGACACATCAACAGAAACTCTATCTCCTAAAGAAACTTTTCGTTCAGGATAATCCAGATGTCTAAAGACAAGGACAGGATTCTCTCCTGATACCTGAACCCTATAAATACCAGAACTATTGGAAGTAGCAACCGTATCACTACCCTCCTGAAATATACTTACCCCTGAAATCGGTTTATTATTAGTGTTATCTGTAACAGTGCCTGTGATCACACGCATCTGCCCTATTGCTACGCCGGAGGCGAGCAAGGTGAAGCCAAAAGCCAATTGGATATGACTCAGGCTGCAAAAGTTTTTTTTCATACTTTTGATGAAGGTTTAATTCGTTAAACTCGAGCTCTCTTCTGCATTATGTACACTCCAATATACTAATGGTGCTGGGAGGGCTTTCTTTTTTCTATGGTTAATTCTATTTTACACTCTCTAAAAAATCAACATTTTTTTTGTCTCAATAATTGTTCGATGATGCTCGGGAGAAAGCCTTAGTAAGGACATAGTAAAACCTCCTGCCCCAGCACATCTTAAAAAATTAATATGAATGAAAATTGTGCCTATAAAGCTTTAAAAGCCGCAATGAGTTGTACACCCCATTGTATCGTTCAGTCTGATACTATATTCAGAGGAAGCGGCTTAGTTTTAATTGTAGAGAAAAGCGGACAGCATTGAGAATTAAAACGGCGTGAAACTCTACAAATCAGCTTTTGAGGCACTGGTATACCATGAGACAGATAAGAGAGCTCACGCCTAGGTCGTGAGCTTAATACTTATCCTCTTGTCTCAATTAAAAATTACCAGTTTTCAAAAGCAAGATTCTAAGCAATAGCTTCTTAATTTCTTTGAAGTATCGCAAAATTACTTTAATAAATAATCTTTTCCAAATATAAAACAATTTTCTAAATACAGGACTATAATCCTTAGTTTTTTATTTTGATTTTGCATCAATTTGTAATATGCACGATACCTTAGACGAGATAGAACGTTATATTATTACAAAAATTAGAGACATCAGAGAAGAAAAAGGTATAAGCCAAACTTCTCTATCGTTAGCTATTGGAAAAAGCACAAGTTATATTTCAGATATAGAAGCGCAATCAAAAACTGCAAAATACAATGTCAAAAGTTTAAATTTGATAGCTATTGCTCTTGGATGTTCAATCAAGGATTTTCTTCCGGATAGTCCTATACGTGAAGATAAATATGATTTTGTAAAAGAAATTGAAATAAAGAAAAAATCCTGATGAGAGTTGAGTCAACTCAAAGTGCAAATTCATTCCTCAAATGTCCCTAAATTTCCAAGAAAACGACCCAAGTTTAGAATCTCAATGGAGGGCAATTATATTATTTGGGAAAAATTCTGCGACTTATAAATTTGCCTTTGGGAAAATACTTTTAGAATTAGCTTCGAAAGAAACAAACACTTTCACACTTAAAGAAATCTCACCTCTTTTCGTAAATAGTATTCTAGAACATCTCAAAAAAAACGATAAACAAGGTAACTCTAATTCTAGTAAATTTTTGAATGCTTGCCGAAAATACAACAGTGAAGAAATTGATTACGATAATCTACTAAACGTAACAGAAAAATATGGATTTGTAAATGTTGTTGATGCCTTTCAAAATGTAAATGGAGGGATTATAGCAAACAAATTTTACGAAAAAGATTACAACGGAGCCAACAAAAAGATTGTATTAAGAGATGAATTGTTGAACCTCAAGGAAAGTATTCAATTCAGTAATTTCAACGAAGAAGTAGAAGCACGCTGGAATCTTGTAGAAACTGCTTGGAACTTTAAAATAAACCCAAATCTACTTGAGGTAAAAATTGATGAAGATTTGCAGACGCTATTTATTGAAAGTGATTTTATGAGAAGAAAAGATATCTCCTCTGCAAAAGCTTCATTAAACGGATATCAGAAAGGTAAATGCTTCTATTCTTTTCAGGATATTTCAATAAACTCTGGAGATGAGAGTTTGTGTGCAATTGATCATTTTTTCCCACACGTTCATAAAATCAGGATAAACGAATCGGGAGCGAATGTAAATGGAATCTGGAATTTGGTTTTATCGGACAAATATGTAAATCTTTCGAAGAGCGCAAAAATTCCTGAATTAAGATATCTCGAAAGACTTTATAAAAGAAATGAATTTTACATTGCAAGCAAATATCCCTTAGGAGAAACAATAGTAAATCAGACAGGAAGAACTTCATCAGAAAGAAAACGCTTCTTACAAAAGCAATACGATTTATCAGTAAATTTATCGCTGCAAAAATGGAAACCTATAATTGAGCTTGAACCTTTTTTCTAATGAAAGATTTCACTACAATATCCAACGAAAGAATTTTATACAAAGGAAATCATTTCTTCATAATAGAGGATGCCTTTCCTGTGTCTCCAGGTCACTTATTAATAATTTCCAACGATGTTAGAAAGGATTTTTTTGAACTTACAGATGAAGAAAAAAAGGACCTCTCAAAGATGATTGAAAAAGCTAAAGAACTTATGTTAGCCAAACATCATCCCGACGCTTACAATATAGGAATGAATTGCGGAGTTGACGCAGGACAAACAGTTTTTCATTTCCATTGCCATCTAATTCCAAGATACAAAGGTGATGTGGAAAATCCAAGGGGTGGAGTCCGTCACGTTATTCCAAATAAGGGAAATTATTAAATCTCGACCGCTTATATTTTTTTTTATTACGGAAAACCGTAATTTTCATTACCACTTACTTTGTATTTTTATATTATTAATTTAAATATATAAAAATATGGAACTGTTTATTTTTTCTAAAACTAAAAATCCTACTGATGATCAACTTAAATCATTAAGAAAAACTATTGGGGACAGCTTGAGTAAGAATTCATCCACTTGGGTTCAACTTGATAGAAGTTTTGATATTGGGAATAATGTCAAACTCCCTTTATTTACTCATAAAGAAGAACATTATCAAAACGAACCTTTCTACTTTAGATTTCGTAACCGATCTATAGTTCTTCAATTTGAAAATGGTGAAGATGAAAATTCTAAATCAATGATTATTGGAATGCTGACATATTATCTTGTTTATAATCTACATAACATAGTCGAAAAAATCGAAATTAAATAATTTACACAATTTCAACTTTTTCGACTATGTATTTTTCTAACTTTAATAACATTTAAAACATTAACATTATGGCTCTAAAACCAGGACCGAAAAGAACAGCAACCTCAACAGGTGAACCAGATCGACGTCAGCGTGACAATAAAGAAACGCCAGGCAACACACCTTCTTTAAAACCACCAAAGAAACCGAAAGGAAAATAAACTTTCAATTAGAATCATATTAAAATCCTGACATTGTTGGGATTTTTCATTTTACACAAAACCATAAAAATTAAATAAACAGTTTTGTAAATTCACGAAAATTGTCGGAATGACAATTTACCTTGACTAAATATTTTTGACCGTTTGGAAAAAATTGATGCGTTTGAAGAAGAGGCAAAGAATGAGTACACCAATTTGTTAACTTTAATTTATAACGATATCCGGGCATAATTTACTTATTATCAATTATAATAATTATTTATCCATTTAAAATAAATCCGGAAAAGTAGCGGACGAATGTGCTTTGATTTTTTTTACAAGAAAAATATTTTCAGACAACCAATAATTTTATTGTCAAACTAAGATTATTTATACCGTAAAGTTTACAGATAAAATTGCTCATCATTTAACTTTTCAATCTTAATCTGATCTTCAGTTTGTTTTAATTTCTCACCTGCCCAATTCTTAACTTCTTCAAAGTGATGATTCAGCAATGACTCTAATAGCAATTTTTGTGTTTCGAAATACGGAACTCTTGATCCAGAAGTACCAAAGGTTCCCATATTGGACGAAAGTTGGCTAAGCAGTTTCTCATTATTTCCAAATAGATCAATGATTGATTGTGAAAAAGGATGCCATTTTACTGTATTACCGATATTTTGATTCAATGGCATCAAACTAGCAATTCTTTCAGATACTACTTGAGAATTTTGTTTGCACCATTTTAGAACGTAATCGTAATATTTAGGATTTAAAAAATCTTTCTTCCTACTTCCTGTCAAATACCCATTTTTAGTTCCTATAAATTGTTGTAAATGAAAAAATGTCAAATAATCATTCTGTATTGCATTTCCTATATATTCCCAAACATCTGTAAAATATTTGTCCAATAATACATCCATAACACTGTGAATGTATGAGTCAAACGAATAGTCAAAGTTTCGCTCGGAACAAAATTCTATTATCTGCTTGGTAATTACAACAGCAAATTCCTTGTCATAGCTGGAATTTAAAATTCTAATGGCTACTTGCGACCAATGGTATTTTTCGAGCCGACCATTTTCAATATTTCCGATTGTCATATTATCTTCAATCAGAAGATTTCTGAAGAAAGATTCGCACTTTCCCCATCTATCGTCCCTACCAAAGCAGAACATAAATAAAATATCTAAAGATGTCCACCTGCCTAATTTACCATATGTAATAATTTTATTATTAAGCTCTAACATTTCATCAACACTTAGATTTTCAAGCGATCTTCCATATTGAAATGTCTGGAATTGATTTATAGAATATCCGTATTTATCAATCAAAATAAAGAGCTTATTTAGTTCTTCATAAGAAGGCTCAAGATATCGTGTAAAATTAAATACGTGATGTCTTAAATCACTATCTGAAATAAACTCTGCAATAATGCCATCTGACCAAGCCCTATTCGAAGGTATTACAATAATACCCGCCAGTAAATCAATATTTTGATCTTTTACAGGAATCTTTTTTAAGGTGCTAATTATTTTTTGGACTGTTTCAAATTTCACACCGGCGCCAAGAGCTTTGCCAAAATTATAAGCTTGTCTTTGCTCTCCCTGTAATAAGTCTTCTAGATACAATGTCCAATTTAAATTTTGGCTAATAACTTTTTCTGCAAATTTTTCAACATTTATTTTTGGTTTATCTATATAATAATCTTCTTCATCTTTTTCATATGGCTCCCATTCAGGCTTCGTCACCCTCATAAATAGTTCTGTTCGGAAGTCCTTTGGCGTTAACTCATATAATAAATCCTTAATTTGATCTTTTATATGATCTGAAAGATATTCTTCGTATGATAAGGTCATTTTTAAATTGTTGATAGCTTCCGTCCAAATATTTTTTCTTATCGGCAGAATTTTCCTAATAGAGTCAATTATAAGTTGTGAAGAATCCAATCTTGACAAGCCTCTTATTGATTGAGCCAATATATTTTGTGCAGTAGCAGCAAACTGATTATTTGAAGTAGCAACGTCTGTTAAGATTACAACAATTTTTTTCCAGTAATCGAAAACCTCTGATCCATCTGGATGATAATCTTTTAGAGGAGAATTACTGCCTTGCTTCTCTGCGCCGCCCATTCTCATAAAATGATCAGTTTTTAAGCCTCTTCCTAATGCGTCGATTGCTATCCTGGCATAATCGTCGTCATTTTTTGAAAGACCCCATTTTATAATTTCAAGCCTTTTATCTAAATTGACCTCTGTCCCAGATAGATATATTTGAAAAAGTTGATTAAACTGATTTGTAGAATTATTTCCCCAAGTTTCATTTTCAGAAACTGCAAAAGAAAATAGAATTTTAGCAGCTATATTGAATGTTTCTTTTCTGAAGCATAATTTCTCTAAAGCTCCAACTAAATTTCTTCGACTCTTTTGAATAGTAAACAATTCTTCTTTACTCATTCTTCCAAAAGAGAATTGTAATGCTTCAGCAGTGACTTCCGGATTCACTTCAACTACGTTGCGGAAGAGTTGTGAACCCCATAAAGTATTAAGAACTTCCGCTGAACCAAAAGGGCCTCTGGCACCCCAAAGATCCTTAACTATTTCTTTAGCTTTGTCTAACTGATTTAAGTCTTTTAATCTATCAACAAATTTTTGCTCTAGTCCAACTGCCTGTAAATTTTGAACTATATCAACAACTCGATCAGCATCTGTATACATCAACCACTCTGCGGCTAAATTGACTGCAAGAACAGTTGGTTTCACTATGTAGAATATGCCTTTCTTTTCTATTATATCATCATTAATAAAATTACTGCAAATCTCATTAAATTTTGTCTGTGAAATGTCTCCATCATATATTTGAGTTCTAATAAAATTCATTTGCGCTTTTAGTGATTCTGATAATTCAGTATTGATAACCGCTCTAAAGCTGTCGTCAAGAAAGCCAAATGATGAAAATACTGAACAGGCTCTCAAAACTTCATATGCGACGCTATCACCATCATTATGGTATAATAACTTTTCAATAAAATTTTTCAGGGGTATTGTAGTAAGGTCAAACATACCATCTTTCAAGACAATATCGCAGAATTTTATTGCCATTGCAGGATATCCTTCCGAGATTCCTACTATATGCCGTATATCAGTATCAATACGTTTATCTCCAATTTTATGTTCAACAATTTCTTGTACAATTTTTTTTTGTTTATCTCGCTCCAGTCTAATTTTTGAATCATCTATCGAAGCATTATCATCGAAACCGATTGTTATAATTCTTATATTTCCTTCATCCTTAACTAAGCTCGATAAAACAATATGCCTTTTGCTATCACAGTTGTCAATAACAATAATACCTTCCTTTGCATTTTGGTGAGAAATAATAAAATTTTTCAGACCGGTAATATCTTCACCTCCTTCCAAATCATAATATACAACCGAATTTTTCAGATTTGATTCTCTAAAAGCTTCCAGAACCAATCTGCTTTTACCCAGACCAGAATGTCCGCTTACGCGAATGCATTTCTTATCATTGATCTGCTTTATAAGATCAATATTGTTATTTGTATTTTCGTCAGTTTGAAATAAATTATCTTTTGCTTTAGAATGTTTCTCCCATCCTTCCCATATCCTAAAACCAAAAGGTCTAGTCATATTATTAAAACCCTGAACAAGAGTGACCGTGGATATAAAATTATTTACCCAATCTTTAATATCATTTGCATCATAAACGATTATTTGAAACGTTTGATAATTTTTTTCTCCAGCAACTTTAATTGCTTCTCGAAATTTAGCTATCCTATCCTCTTTTCCTTTGGTTACAATAGATTGATTTGTAAATAATATGTAGCATCCATTGTTTTTTACTAATTTTTCTATTTGACCTTTTAATTTCCTTGAAGTAGAATTTCCTTGTATTGGTTCTAATATTTCGTCCATACATTTGGAAGGAGGTAATTTTGTAGCCTTATTCTGAAATAGTGTGTGTCTGTTCTTCAAAAAATCTGTGAATTTCGGTTCTCCTGTCCATTTTGCAATCGCATCCTCTCCACCATCAGCGACTGTAATGTTAAATGGAACAAATGCTTCATAATCCGTTATATTGAACTTAATAAATTCCTGTTTGATCAAACTATGCAAAACCTCAGACAGTTGTATATCAGTAAGTTGATTAATCTCTTTAATTGTTATTTCATTTATCATCAAATTTATTTTTCATCATTTATAAAAAAACTCGTAATGTCAGAAGTAATTCTAAACTATGTAAATTTAAGATTTTTACAAATATTTTCCTCCAGTTTCTTAGTAACGATTTCACAAAAAGCTTAATTAAAAAATAAAAAATCACGTATTAATCTGATTATAAGCTCTATAAGGATTAATAACAGTTTTTTTTATTATATAATTCTAGGGAATAACACATTTTTTTAAAGAAACTCACTGACACTGAATAGCATTACTAATTGATTAAAGTCGAATAACAAAAAAACTGTTCTATGTAAATTGCTTGACATTCTAAAAATATAAGTTTCCATATTGTGTAAATACCCGTAATTATTTCTCTCTCTTTACATCTCTTTGACTTCTAATCACAGCCGTAATGTAGATGTTCAAAAGTAATTCAAAATAATTTCAAGACATTATTAGCTGTAAATAAAGAATTATAGCTCTTCAACAAATCAACTACAGAATTCTAGCAATGCAAAATCCAAAAGATATGTAGCATTCAATAGTAATTTTTGTTACTTTGTAGTATATGAAGAAAGAAGAAACTGCAACTTTAAAAAAGCTTACTTTATCTGGTCACGACACTTTTCACTGCAGGCAATTTTGGTTAAAAAGGTTATGACTTTATAAAAAACGGAAAAAAATTCGTTGGTGATGATGCTGTGATTACATTGGGCTGAAACAAAAAAATAGCAGTTGTGGAGGCGATTGTTACGGATACGCTAAAGAAGTTATATTTCTATATTGAAATACTATAAGTATAACATATGAATAATACAACTGCTAGCAAAACTAACTATGAATTAGTACTGCGACTTATAAATTGGAATTCTAATGGATATTAGGATTTTTTCTTTTATGAAAAACAGTGATATTAATAGGATGATATTTTAAGATTGCACTTAGAAACAACTTACTGTAATTGAAAAGTAATTGTTTTAAAAAAAATAAATGATCAATTGTTACTATTGCTAATTGAATATCTAGAACAAAGGGTAGCAATTTTAAATGTAAAAGTAACGGATATAACTTTCGAAAATAAAAATAGTGTTTCCACAGAGTTTCAAAATAAAATAATTTGGAATGGAAATCAGCAACAGCTTTGCGAATTGTTTTTAAAATTGAAGGAGAACAAGTGGATTGAAGATTTTAAAAAAGGTAACTTAAAACTATTCGTAAGTACTCTTTGTAATTAATTTGATATAAAAAAACTAAGATGAAGGATACATCTGATGAAATTACTTCCCGACACAGAACTTCAAGCTATTTGATTATTAATTAGTTAACCAAAATGAGGAAGAAATAGGGAACTAAAAGCATCATAACATCCCAAACCATCGCAAAGAAACGACAAATTAGCTCTCTAATTCATCTAACTTACACAAAACAAAGCTAAATAAAATTTTTGAGGGGTAAAAATAAACAGTTTATATCTGAATTTTTGGCTCTAAGAAAATCTTTAAATGACTCTAAAAGAAGAGACGACATTCATAGTAATATATTTATTACTTTTCAGCAAACATTTCGTCAAAAAATAATTCTAAATATTTCGTTGTATTTTCAACCAAAATAAATATCTGAAGCATTCCCATACCGACTTTTTAAGATGTCATGTTCTAGCTTTGTTTCTTTTTCGAAGTCTCAAGCTCTTCTCTTATGGAATCATAGGAAATTTGTTTTCCTTCGTTGGTTTACATTCTTTGTGAAGCTTTCTCCAATTGACTAAACTTTCTTTGCAAATCCCAATTCTTGAGCTACTAAGGATACATTGCCTCGCTACTCACTTAAAAATACCGCCTGAATTTTTCTGATCTTGTTCATAATCTTAAAGTTAAGTATAAGAATTTTGTCCTAACAAAGTTAGCAACTCCATTTTTTTCTGTATATTTATGGTTAAACTAAATTAGCTAAAAACTCATGAAAAGAACTTCACTCACCCTAGTCTTTCTCTCCATTTATGGTATTGCATTTACTCAAGAACTAACAAAAGCAGAGAATGCATTTAAAATTCAACGTTTATTACATTCAATACGAATATTAAACCTGAACAACTTATTGGCTCTATCATCTATTACAAGGAAGGTAAAAAAGATGATTTTGAATACATACCGATCCTAAAATCAGACCAACTGAAAAAGATAGAACCAATTTACAACAATAACATTATGTTTAGTACCATGGTAAGCAAATCAAACATATCATCAGCTAAGTACTTATCGATCATCAATGTAAATGTTGCTGTAAACTACATGCTGGAAGTTATTTTAGAGGATGTTTTAGATTATAAGGCGCCGAGCTTCGCCAGTGACGCGGATATACAGACTCAGGCTTTATTTTACGCAGGGATACTAAAAAGACAGGGCTATATAACTGAATATATAGATAATGTTAACTTATGCACTTTAACAAGCAAAGTCTTCTCCGAACAGAGAATCGAAGGACAAGGCTCTTATTTTGTTGATGCAAGTAATAAAACGTTTGCCAGTAATGATGAGTTCACCTCGAAAAGGTTAATTAGCATTCATTCTGTTAACTTAACACTTTTTGTCGACGACTTTAAAGTAACCAAACTGACAGATAAATTGAGTACTAAAGCCAAGTCTACACTTAAAGACAAATTAGCGAGCAAAGCTTTGGCCGAAACAAATGCACCAGAAACCTCAGTACCGAGCTATGTCATTGCCAATAAAATTAAGCTTGGATCTAAAGAAGTAATTTTAAGCAAGCAATAAGTAAGCAGCTAATGTGTGGAGTTGCTATATTTGAGTAGACACAAAATTAAGAGAATTATATACCAAGCAAATGACTGTTTTACCAAGTTATTAAATTGTAATTTTTCTGATCTTTTTCAAACTCTCAGAGACAAAAAGTATAACAATTTTCTCCTAACAAAGTTAGCAACTCCATATACTCCTGAATCCTAAATATAAGAGTCTATTATGCTGGATAAGTGGCTAAGTACAATTTATAACTCGGTTTTCACTTGGGTCCAACATTCCTCTTTCTTTGCCCACTCACCATATAAAGCTCCTGGCGCATTATTTTTAATAAATTGCTCTACCTCAATCATCAGATCGTAAATTATTGTCTGTAATTCGTCTGAAATAACTTGTTTCTTCCAGATTTCAGACAGATCCATTCCCGCAACTTTTTTATATGATAATAGCGAAAGAGCGTAAGGCACCGTTATGTATCTCATATCTCCGATAGAATTGGGTTTTATCCCGTACAACTTTTCTGCTGTCCTGAATAGAATTGCCTTTCCAATTGCGTCTTCGAAATATTTATTGTCAGGATTTTCAGGAATATTGTGTGTGATAAACTGCGCGTAATTCTTCTGACTTCCTCTCACAACTATATGAGGCCCTACAACCAGCTTGTCTTCCAGATAAACTTCATTCCAAGTATTTATAAACTTTGCCAGCTCTTCTTTTGTGAAAAACTGCTTTTTGGGATTCTTAAGATCAAATGCCTTCAATTTAGCTTTTGTAACGCCATCTCGGGACCTTGCATTTCTGTACTGACCTCTGGCTCTTTCATAAAACCATCTTGTTTGATACGATTGGCCACTGACAGGTGGAGCCCAAATATTTCTGGACAATTTTTCAAGATCAATATGAAATGGTGTGTTAGAACTCAGGTCAGAAATAGAAACTTTATTCTGAGTATTGGCATATTCAGCAATACGGCTCACTATTTCGGCAAAATTATTCTTGTCTTTTATTATACTCAATTTGACCTGAACTACAATATCTTTAATATCTGCCTTATCCTTTTTCCAAGTGTGATATATAGATGCAGTTGTTTGACCTCCATTTACGATCTGAAGATCTTTTACAGATTCAATCAAATATCCTTTTTCGGTCCTTTTAAGCTTTAAGTCGTCAGCGGTAGCTGCAATACCATTATTAAAAGCCAGAAACATGTGAGGTTCCTTCAGTATAGTATTTCTTATTCCCTTGTTTATCTTTCCTGTAAACTGCAAAAAAGATCGTACGTTCTGTTCCAACAACCGGGCTCCATATTTTTCATAAACTGAAACAAGTGCATATCCCGGGATTAAAGCTAAGTAAGATTGATACTCAGAATTATCTATGTCTGCCTTAATGCATGGAACTTCAAAACCATCATGTTCAAAATCGATTTCAATAGGAATATATTCTTTCTCCGAAATATTGAAAAGATAATTCAAATCAATCACTCTGAAAAAAACAGGTATTTCATTTAATTCTTTTTGTGAAGGAATTCCTCCATTATAAATACTATCAGTTAAAATAAATATATTTATTCTAACAAGGTTTTCCTTGAGTTCTGCTGAGGCATTTAGAGTATGAGCAAAATCAAATATCTCAGATGATTCTTCCAGACTATTTGCATATTCTCTATTATCAGCTTTTTTTAGAAAAGAGAGTAACAGCTTTGCAGCATTATCAATATCTGATTTCTGAATCCGGACAGGTATTTCCGTACATTTTAAAACTGTTACAAAAAGATCAAGAGTTTCATAATTATCTGCAATAGCATAAGCATTAATCTTATGACGGTTTCTTGGTACTATACTCTCATGAAAAGAAATTCTGACATCTGCAGTTTCTCCCCCTTCAGACAGAAGATCAATAGCCTGCTTAGTAAACAACTGTTCTAATGAACCTCCTTCATCATTGGAAAGTTGCTCTGAACGAATATCTTGAAATAGTTCCGTGTAAAACCGGTTTAATTCCTGCTGGTCCATAGTTAAATCAATTCAGATAATTTTTCCCCTCGACCAGTATAAATTTCATCAAACATAAAATTCTCATAAAAAGTATAGGGAATTCCCGGTTCTGCTGAAGCATAAAATATAGCTTTTGATAATTTTTCAATTGAAGGATAATCGTTTTCCATAATTTCAAAATTTAAAAATTGATCTTCTGTTGACCTATATTGGGTATGAAAAATTGCATTTAGAAATGTTTTATACGCACCATATTCAAAATATCTCAAATTACTTTTTAGTTCAAATCTGTAGTAATAACTATCATCTTTATAATCAGTTTTTATACTGTACATCTGAATTGCATCTGTGTTTTCCACAGATAATATGACTTTTGAAACTATTTTCTGAAGTTCATCTAATATTTTAAATCCGGTAATAAGTTCTGCCTTAAATATTGAAGATTTCAGATCATCATGAGAAAGAGGATTCAGTAACCGGTTTTTAATTCCGGTAAGCTCATCAATGAGTAAAAATGGAATTTTATATTGATTAATTAAACTTTTAAACTGATCTATCATTTGTTGCAAAGAGATAAATCTGAAAGTATCTGCATCAGTATCTTCATCCTCTTTTAATTTATAAAACCATGCGTTATCATTCTCTGAAATTGAAAGACTTCTTTTTGATAAAACAATTACACTATTGTCTCCTGATGTACTATTAAATCCAGGATATAAAACATTTTCAGGAAGAATTCTCTTTAGCTCCTTTTCAAATTCTTTTCGTAGATAATTGGCACAAGCCGGATAATCTCCTTTTGTCAAATAATATTCTGCTCTTGCTCTATATGTGTCAGACTTACGTATAAAAGGGCGTTCAATATCATGGCTATAGTTATCTACATAAAACTCTGTTTTTTTCCAACCTTCAAGATATGGTTTAGCCACATTAAACCATTCTCTGTCATATGTGGTGAGAAATATCTGAAAATCTTTAAATGAAGTCCCATCGTCAAATGCCTCCTGTGTGAGAATCTCCAATAACGGAATTCTGTTGGTCATATCAAGACCAATAAAGATATCATCCAGAAATAAAATCCTTAAATCCGTTGCCGGCAAACCGAGAACATAGGCTAAATAAACAGATATGGCTAAAGCCGTGAGACGGGCCTCATTCAACACTTCCTCATGTTCAGGTAATTCTTTCTCAAAGAGTTTTATTTTAAGTGAAATAGAAGGAGGTACTAAATTTCCTCCTTGTAATTCCATTTCGTTATACTCTATTTTCAAATTACACTCTTTCTGAAAATACTTAAGAAGCATATTTGCTCTATCCTCTAATTCCAGGAACTGAGCATACACATTAGTGTTATAGTCCGATATATCGTTCTGAAATTTAGTGTTTTGAATCTTTGCCCATAAGTCTTTATACGAAATCTTATTTGCAGGTTGTAACGGAGAAGGAAGAATCATATCTGCAAACAATCCAGTTTGCCCAAGGAAAAAAGAAAACAAATCTGGTTGGTTGTTATATTGCCGGAAATGGAGCTGCAACAAGTCTCTATATCCCACAAATCCCTTTACAATACTTGCTTTTGCAATTATGGGAATGGTATGTGTATTTGTCTTTGCTGTTTCAGCAGAGAAAGAACATTCGCTTTCATCTTCCAGTGTTATATTTATATAAGGCTGTTCCTCATTATGCTTAGGAACATAAAATAGATTTTTCTGAAACGGGAGTCCTGTATTCAGAGCGGAATTAAAAAAATCTTTTAGAGCACGGAAAAGAGATGATTTTCCACTTCCATTTTCTCCATAAATCAACAGGTTTTCTCCGTTCGGTAGATCTATCGTATAACGGGCTGATTCCTGGTCATTATTTACCAGAAATGCTCTGTAATTGTTAATCTGAATGCGTTTAATTTTCATTCGTGAGAGTTTGGTAAATAAGCTTAAATTCAGGGATTGTATTTAAATCATAGATTGCTTTTTTTACATGACTTTGTGGCATGTTCAATAATTGATAGTAGCGTTTTATATGCTCTGTGTCATTATCAAATGAAACAAGACTTTGTAATTCAGAAAGAACATTCAAACGATTTGCCTCAAAAATTTCCGGAAAATAGATCTCAAAAATTACTACATCAATAACACTCATCAAAAATGAACTCATCACACGGCTTTCTCTGGAAGACTGCTCTTTTTGTAATACCAAAATACATCTTACCAAAACAGAAATTCCATGACTGTAATCCTCTGAATAAATAAATGGAAATCTTTCTATTACTTGTTCTGTAGCAAGTCCTACTTTACTTCTGTTATAATAAGTGAAAAATACAGAGTTCAGAATAGCTGATAAATACTCTGAGGATATATCCGGAATCCATATTGCAAGGCATTCATTGTCTAAAACCAACGATGTTTCTGAAATAGAAAAATTCTGAGCCTGAAATTTAACTGTAGATATAACAAGTCCTTTATTGATTAACAAATGTTCCGAATTGTCAACCCATGAATCAACATAGGGGTTAATATAGTAACGATGAACATCTTTAGCCTTTATAACAGGAACAGCTTCAGGCCTTTTATCAATATAATTCAGTTTATTAGTTCCATATAAGAAGGTAGGTTTCCACATTTGTGTTTTGCCCTCAAGCTCTTTAAACTTATTTTCAATCCTATTTTCAAGAATTTCCAGTTGCTCCAATTCATTATCTTTTTCAACAGAAGTAAGAGACTCTTCTAATTCCTGATTATCCAATTCATCGGAATAATCCAATTCTTTCAGAAATTGTTCATTCACTGCATATTCAATAGGCCTTGCATTTTTCATCCAGGGAAAACTAACTGCCAATCCTACTATAGGAATTGAAGAGAGGGGAGCTTTATCTTCTTTAGGTTGCGGATCCAATAAATAAACCAATAAAAGAGCTTGTTTTTCAGGTCTGATCTCTTTAACCCGAACCGGACTGGGTTTGTCAATTTTTGACAAATTTTTTCCGTTTTTCTTTGCGTCTTCTATTGTTTTTTTGAAGGCAATTTCTATTTCTTCATCGGTCAGATCTATGTACTCATGCCGTGGATCAATAATATGAGATTTGTTAATCGTGTAATAGTTTGACTCAGGAGTAAAATCACTTCTTTTTGTGAGACCTATAGTAACATCAGCATTGATTTTAATTGTTTTATCCGTAGTTGTATTATTAATCAACACGATGGTCCAGTTTGTTATTAACCCATATTTTTGTTGTTCACTTATAAATCTGTTTATTAGGTTTACATTAAAAGTTGGTTGTACTGAGGTATAGCCATATAGGTAGTCAATTATTCTGTCTGCGTTATTTCTACCACGCCATACAAAATGATTTCGGAGAATAGATTCTGTATTTACAGTCCCATCAGGTAATCCTAAGTCATTAACAAGTTTTAATGTGTTGTTATAATTTATCAGATGCTTTGAATCATTCTTTTTGAATGAATATGTTTCCTCCAATACACCAGAAAGACTTAGCGTCATTATCTTTTTATAGCGAAACTTATTAGCCGCAGTAATAACAAGTGAATCAGGATGAGTTCTGACTTTCAATCCATAATCTGCCGGAGTTTTATCCAGATCGCCCATTCTATCAAACTCAGCACGCATCTCTTCAGTTGCTACTGTTATGTGTTGATACCATTTTACCAGTTCTTCACTTGTATATAATCTGCATAAATCAAGGTATCCGGGACGATATCCAAACCATCTCCCCATTTGCATTAAAGTATCATACATCTTCGATGCACGAAGAAAATAGCTGATGGTCAATCCTTCCAGTGTTAATCCACGGGAAAGCTTATTACCACCAACAGCAATTACAGAAAGTCCCGTCTTACGGTGATCATAATAATCCAGCGGTCGAATGTTTTTATGTTTTAACCTGTTAATATTTGTATCACCATGTACAGCCCTTATTTCAATTTTGGCAACTGCTGCATACAAATGAGGTTCTATATCAGCCCAAGACATTTCTACTATCGATGGGTCATTTACAGAAGGATTATTAATTACTTCTTTTGTTACACCAACAAATTTATCTTTCCAAAGCTGTTCAAGTTTACTCAGAAATTCCCTATCAGAAAACTCTATTAATCTTGTATAAGTTTTCACTTCATTTTCAACAAGTGTGGCTATTCTATCCTGCCAATCGATAAACCGGGTCACATGTATCAGCATAGAATTATGTTCATTCGTCTGACCTCGGGCTCTCCTTGCTGAACAGGACAAAAAGAAACATTTAATAGCCTCATGAAGAGTTGGAGGAAGCTCCGTTAAGGTTTCAGGTTTAGGCTCATCTTTTTTATGTCCTTCGGGGATATATACTGCATAATCATCTACAATTCTGAAAAGTTTTAACGGGTATATTTCTTTATCAATATTTTCGAGGGATTCAATGCCAAATAATTTCTCCGGGCCTATGTAATTTGAAGGTGCAGGTATATTTACAATAAAATTCTTTGGAAATATGTCTTTACCCAGTGATAATGGGATATTGTGTATATTATAATCAAGTCCTTTTACATCATCATCGGTATATTGTTTAATGAAAATATTGGCATAAGGTGTGGCTGTATAACCAATATAAGCACTCTGTTCAAACAATTTCAACATTGAACGGATACAGGCATTGATTCCGGAAACATAATTTTTACTGATATTAATGGATGCATTATCTGCTTCATCATCAATAACCAGCAACGGCAGATTTTTGATCTGTTTTTTCCCATCTTCCATTGTTTTTCCGCGACTTGCCAGCCATCCCAAGAGGTTCTTCATCACGGAAGCATTTTTCTTGATGACCAATATAATTGGATCCTTACCTCCAATACTTATACCGGATGTTTCAGAAGCCTTCCTATTAAAATCTCCATTAATCTCATTAGTTGTCAATGAATGAGCAATCAGGGTTGGATTAATTCGTCCAACTCCAATCCGATCTGTAGTTTGTGTGATACTTCTGGCTAGTTGGGTATCAAATCCAAGAAAACCTTCATCAATACGAAACTGGGTTTGAGAACGTAAACTGTTGTGAATTCCGGCTAAAACAATAATCAGTCTATAACCTGCATCAGCGGCTTTACACATAAGACCTATATAGTTTCCGGTTTTTCCGGATTGAACATGACCGACAATTAAACCTCTTTTATCAAATGGAATATTGCTTCCTGGTCGAATCAATCTATCAAGAATGTCATCCGTAAGATTGTCCATTTTGTTCAACGTATCTGGGGCATAATTCTTTTGCTCCAGATACATCCTGTATCTATTCCAAAAATCCCAGTGTATTTCAGATTTGGCATTTTTCACCCAAGGATCTGGTTTTATATCATCCAGTATCCGGTAATGATCAGATAAGATTGAATATAAGACTTCTAATTCTTCAATCAACTTAACTTTCTCGGATTCCGGTAAATTAAAAAGAGTATTAACCAGATCGACCTTTTCCTTAATAAGTACAGAATTTACACTTTCAGTTTTAGCAATTTCTGAAAGCCATGCATTACATAATGTTTTTGCCTGTTGATAATTGCTCATAGACACTCAATTAATTCCGGATACTCATTAAATGGCTCAATCAGCAATAATCTGCTTTTCGCCTGTTCCGGTGTGTTAGTATTCAATAATGACTTATATACTGTTTTCAGTAATTCTTTGAGTTCATTGGAAGCAGCCACTTTTTCAAATGGTCTGAAAAATGAATCAGGGTTTTCGGACTCATTAATAACAATCAATGGAACCGGTAATGTTTCTTCTAACAATCTGATAAGCGGTTTTATAGCTTTCAGATCCATTGATGCAATAAGAGGATGTTCCTGATTTATTTCGTAATAACGTTTTCCATCCTTTTGTTTTTCTATCCATACGGACTGGAAATGTTGTGTTGTGGCATTACGCTGAACAACTTTACCTCTGTGCCTGTAAACCTCAACAGCCTGAGCTCTTACAAGGGAAGCATAGGCTTTCAGATTGTCTTTTAGTCCGAAAGGAGCTCTTGCTACCGATTTTTTAATATCAATTTGCCATTCTCCATCCAGGCTATTCGGCAGATCGATCATTATTCTTGCTAGTTTGAAGTGTTCTTCTTTCCTGAACAGTCCTAGCCATTCACCACTAACCAACATCCGTTCATTCCTATATACATAAAAGCCCTGTTGTGCATTCCAACCTCTAACACCCTCTGCATTCCTGAATTCTTCCGGTGTAAGTTTTGACTTATGAGGCAATACAAATCCCCGGATTCTTATTTTTCCATTATGTAGGGGTTCTTCAGGAAAACTTTGTGTCGCCGTATGCTGTATCATAAAAGGATTCCATGCCTCAATTTCTCTTCCTTTGAAAAAGATTTTTATTTTATTGCCTTCAATATAACGATGAAAAACAGTTGTAATATGTTTTTTGACACGTTCCATCGTTTGCAAAAACTTATCATAAGCTTTTTTATCATCTTTGCTAATACCCTTTAACAAATGATCCATATCCTGCCAGATAACTATCGTCCCAGAAGATAAGTTATGAATTTGATCATCCCAGTTTCCATCAGGTATTGTAGCTATCAATTTCCATTCTTTGGCATAATGGTATACATAATCCAGATCCCATGTCCAGAAAACAGATTCTTCTGATTGTTTTTTTGAAATAACCGTGTACTTTCTGCACTGTGAAAAAGAGGCTGTTTTCAATCCTAAACCAAAACGGCCGAGATCATTTATATCCCGTTCTTCATTCGGATCTTTAGAACCTGGACGCATTGCGTTGATCAACTCATCATTCGTCATACCACAACCATCATCTTTCAATGAAAATGTAGTGTTTGCTCCATTCCAGTCAAAATCTATCCATATAGTTTTTGCACCTGCTGAAATTGAATTATCCATTATGTCTGCAACAGCTGTTTCCATACTATACCCCACAGCTCTGAACGATTCAAGCATATTAACTGCAATTGGTGCAGCATCAGCGGTTTGATATTTTGAATAATCTGTAGTCATGATAAATTCGTTTTAAGCTGTCGGATTTCGGTAGACGATACCGTCCAGTTCACCTGAATGACTGTCTGTAAATTTCTCTTCGGAGAAAGCTTTTCATATGGATTATTAACAACAGTAATAACCGGATCGTTATCAATATTGCTAACAAGAACGAGATAGTAGTCGGTTTTCATTATACCAGCTGTTTCCCATTCTTTACCTGTAATTAATATCCCTCCTTCATCTTCTGAAAAACCTTTAACCTCTATAGCATATACTTGTTTTTCAGACACTACAATCTGAAAATCGTATCCACAGCCATAATCTCTCATATCCACAAAGTCTTTTCCCTCAGGAATCTTTTCCTGGCCAGATCTGAACCATTCTATAAAGATTTTTTCAGCCTTCTTTCCTGTGATATTTCTTGGAAAATACGACCGCTTTTGTTTCTTTCTTTTTTCATCAGGTATAACTGTTATAAGAGTTTCAAAATCTTCTGACACTTCAACTTCTTCTCCTTTCACCAGAATATCCATAACGATACTTCTGAGAGTAGGTTCATCAATATCCTGCAAGGCATTGATTGTATTAGTTATACTCATAGTCATAGGTCTTTTATGCCATCCTTTACGATGTGGATGAGCAACATCAAACTCATCACGTCTGAATTTAATATAATTAGGCAATACATTAAGAACCACTGCTGTTTTATGGAAAGCCTCTTTATCTGTTTTGTATCCGAGGTTAGACAAAGCAGTTTTATCAAATCTTGACAGATAATATGCTACTATATGTGCCAGCTTTCTGTTGTTATCCATGACTTTAGTTATTAAAAATGTTGCTCTCTGACAACTTCATTGTTTTGTATGGGAATTTGACTAAATATTTCAGCTACAATACTTGCTATTTGATATGCTAAGTATGGAGGAACAGCATTTCCTACTTGATGAAACTGTTGAGTTCTTCCACCACAGAAATAATAGTTGTCAGGAAATGTCTGTACACGGGCTGCTTCTCTCACAGTAAAGCTTCTGCTTTGCCTCGGATCATAATGAATAAAATAATGCCCGTCTTTGGATATATGGCTAGTTACTGTGGTCGCTGGAATATTCGGTAACTGGACACGAAAACGATCTGTAAATTTTCCTGATTCAGCATTCTCATGATCAGGCATTAAATCATCTCCCGCAATTCTGTAATCTTCAAGACGAGGAAATTTACCATGTAATTCTGTATAGCGACTTGCAAACATATACCTCTTGATATCCTGAAGTAAATGTTTACGTGATACATGATGAAGTATACCATTAAGGTTATGATCTAAGTACCAGTTTAACAAAGGGTGGTCATCTGGTAAATCATAATTATCAACTTGGATAAATTCTTCACCTAAAGTATTAGGAAGCATTAACTGCTGGTCCGCTTCAATTCCTATAACATTATTAATCTGATTATTAAATTCACCTATATTAGCAGACCAGATTTCAAATGAATCCTTTACTTTATTATAATGCCTCTTTTTTTTAGGGTTACCATTTTCATCTGTTTTTATAGTAAAATGTGTAAACTCACGGGTAATACCACTACGTATTTCAGGTAAATTTCCGATAACAGAGGAAAGAGATACTTCATCTTTTTTTTCAAGAATATTTTCAGGCGCCGGAATATCTTCCCTGATCCCCAATAATATAACCCTATGCCTTCTCTGAGGAACACCATAATTTTCTGATCTGATAATAAAATCCTCGGGTTTAAAAACCGGGTTGCCATTAATCAGATCATAATTGGTAGCATGCTTTGTCAGGGAAAATATTCGATATCGAATATGAGGTTGATTCTCATCTGCTATTTCTCCTTCGGAAATGCAAACACTTACAGGATCGGATAAATCATTTAAAATCTTACTGAAAATCAGATTTTCTTCTGTTTTAGCCGATAATATGCCCTTCACATTTTCCATCACAAAAACTGCCGGCTTGTGAACTGCAATTATTCGAAGATATTCTTTATAAAGACCAACTCTTTTATCCTTGGCCTCATCAAGTATTATTTCCTGCCTTCTGGCGCGACCTACCAGTGAATATGCCTGGCAGGGAGGTCCTCCGATCAAAACCCAGTTAATGCGACCTTCCAAAGCATTCTGAATTCTATTATCAACTTCTTCGTTTGTTAATGCATTAGTATCTCCATCATCAGGTACTCCCAAGGTTCCACAGCATGCTTCTAATTCAGCTAAAGCCGCTTGTTCAGGAAATCTTTTATATAATTGCTCAAGAGTAATTTCACCTCGTACAAAAGCGTAATACTCATCTGGTACCTGATTAGTCCTAAATTCTCTAAAAAAGCTTCTGAGTTTTAAAGTTTGTTGTGCATGCGGATCTTTTTCTATAGATAATCTGATTTTGAACACTCTTTCTTCATCGTCATTCAGAAGAGATGAAAATCCCTCCCCAAGGCCTCCGGGGCCAGCAAATATGTCAATTATTGGTATCAATTTAATTTATTATTTTTTGATAAAGAGTATTAAGAACATCTTCTTTGATATTTTTCAGATCACATTCCCATACTAAAATGACTTCCCATCCTTCATTTTTCAATTTTTGTAAACTTTCCATATCTCTCTCTTTGTTTCTATTGATTTTATGCAACCACCACTCTGTTCTTGTTTTTGGGATGACAAAATACTTGCACCCTTCATGACCATGCCAAAAACAGCCATGTATAAAAATCACTTTTTTATATTTTGGAAAGACTAAATCGGGTTTTCCTAGAAGATTTTTATCATGTAATTTGTATCGTAACCCTTTTCCAAAAAGATACTTTCTAACCAGAATTTCGGGTTTTGTATCTTTACCTTTTATCCGGCTCATATTATAGCTTCGGACTTCTTGGGAGTGTACATCCATTATTGAATTATTTTTATTAAATAAAAATTTTACGCTAAGCCAAATCGTACAGTAGATAGCAAAACGTTATTAAACTTAATTTAACAACGTAAATCTTAGCAATGAGAATCTCCATATGACATCAAGAGTGTTAATTATAAATAATTTCAACAGTTTCCGAATCTCTTAACGAACTCATTGATAAAGCTGGGATATGAAATAGCATATGTAAAATGCGATTTATACATAACAGGCAAAATTTTATAGTAAAGATAGTATTTTTTGTTTCATGATAACTTTCAAAGATATTAGGATTATGATTAATCAGTATTTTGTAGAATGTTAAGAAAGTGAAATTTGCCTTTAATAGGATCCAAAGTATTCGTTTAAACAAACATATTTAATTAAAAAATGAATATAAATTTAGTAAATCTGCTCTCTGGTTCTACAGAAAGTGCTACTAAAGCCAGAAAATTGATTAAAGAGTTTACAAAGAAAAAGCAAATATTATAAAAGCAATTAAAAAACTACTGACTGCACAACAGTCGATAAGAACATTAGTGTCTACTAAAGCAGAAGCTCATTTAAAAACGATAAAAGCTGGAGGATGGGAGTGGAAGAAAAGATAAATGTATTCATTCAACCCTTAGATTAAAAGTAGCTATTTTCCCAGAAATACCAAGTTAAAATATTCTGTAAATTAGCTACTATAAAAAACCATATTTATGAAATATGATATTCCAGAAGGACAAGCTGAAATATTACCCAATAAGTTGGGGTTAAAAAAACCAAACGAGATAGCCATTTCAGAATTTGAAGGATTTTTAGAAGCGGAAATTTTGCTTGCAGAAAGTCTTACCGCCAAAACTAAATTCAATACCAAATATATTTTAAAAATACATAAGTTAGCATTGGCTCACTTATATACTTTTGCAGGAAAATATCGTAATGTGAACATTTCAAAAGATGGTTTTCTATTCTCTTCGGCATTACATCTTCCACAATCAATGAAAGAATTTGAAGATGAAGTACTCTTGCAATTACCTGTCATTTATTCGGATAGGGAAAAGTTAATCGAAGATGTTGCAACCGTACACGCAGAGTTATTGTTTATTCATCCGTTCCGTGAGGGAAATGGAAGAACAGCACGCATACTTGCAAACCTAATGGTTCGGAAAGCAGGCTATGATCTGTTAGAATTTGACAAAATAGAAGGAGAGGTATTTGAACAATATGTGCTGGCAGTTCAAAAAGCATCGCTAAAAAACTACCAGCCTATGGCGGAAATTATTAAGATGATTTTCTCATCTTCGCCTCAACTTTTTTAAGCGAATCACTAGCAGTGTTAGCAGAAATTCTTATTCCTTCAATTTTAAAAGAAGCAACAGCCGATTTCATAATCTGCTGACGTAAATCTTGTGATTTTTTAGTTTTCATTTTTCTGTCTTTTGATTGAAATGATAATAACAAATATACGAAATTTTTATTTGATACAGACTTTATGGTGCCATCAGTGGGCTTTATGAGAATTTTTACTGTTCATATCTAATTTAATTTTTTCAGAGGCTTCTTTTGTAAGCTCATCGACAATCCTCACATAAACTTCTGTGGTTTTAACATCCTTATGTCCTAGTAATTTTGATACGGTATAGATGTCCGTACCGGATGTCAACTGTAAAGTTGCGAATGTATGACGAAAACCGTGGAATGTAAAATGCTTTTTTATTCCAGCATTTTTAAGCCATTCAGGAAGATATTTGACCACTAGATCATATCTTAGACCTTCGAAAATTTTTACATCATCTTCTCCACGAAGTCCCAGTAGTGAAAGGGTGTCGTCAGACACCGGATAATACTCTGCCTTTCCTGTTTTATTCTGCTTATATAATAAATAACAATTTCCTGAAGTTCCCTGTATATCACACCACTTTAAGTGCTCAATATCACAATAACGAAGCCCTGTTAATGCAGAGAAGAGCCCTGCTCTTTTGACCATTGGACAACTGCATACTAAAAACGAAGGTCATATTTACAACGAAGTAACCCAACTTTTAGACAGTTATAATTTTATACATCAAAATGTAAGGTTGAAAGAATCTGTGAGAGTACAGCTTAAAAGTTAATTATTTTTTAAGTTTGCTTTTTCACATAAAGATAAACAATACGGTGACTACATTTTGCAGAAGCGAACCAACACAAAATCCTGTTATTTAACACAGGATTTTAATTTTATAACAATCCTTAAATATTTCTTCAACTAAAATTTCTCTGAAATCTATGAAGAATTTACTTAATTAGAAAGCTATTTATTTGCTCTTTTTCTAGCTATCGTATTAATAAAGTATAAAAATTACTATCTCCTAATTTATATTTAATAAATTATAAATAGTAGTATTAAAACTTCGGCAACCTTTTTTCAAAAACATAAAAAAGCCAAACCCGGCAATTTTTTTGAAATAGGGTTGCACTAAATTCCGCAAAAATGCGTTTCCGACCACAGGGAGGAATTGCATTTTTGCCGCCCGATTTTCATCATGCATTTCCATCTAAAACTCAAACAAAGCAACCTGCAAAGTCTTTCGACCTTGCAGGTTGCTAAAAATTATCTTCTAATTTGATTACTCCTTTCTCCAGAGTTCCAAAACATCTTTAGTACTCTCCTATTTCTTCTTAGGATTCTTAAACGAAAACACAATCTTCCCAACCGACTTATCAAAACTCATATATCCCTGATAACTTTTGCCTTTTCTGCTCTCCAATCCCTTTATATAAGCAGTCTCCCCTGATTTCAACTTATCCATCTGCCATTGACGAAGCTTTACCCCTCTGAAATGTGAAGGAACTTCCCTTTCAGAATGATGCCCTTCGCTAAAACCAGAACTTCTAAACTTATTCTCAAACATAAACTCCACCCATTGCCTGTCCGCATTAAACTGCACGGCTGCAGAAAAAAGCTTTCCTTTCTTCGATACCATATTTTCAATAAACAACAGTTTCCCATCACGAAGCATTTGTTTCTGTTCCGAATCCAATCTCACCCCGCAAAGCACATCAGGAATCCGTACAAATTCCATCCTTAAAGAAATCAATTCATTGGTCAGCCTGTCCAAACTTATCAATGAAGGAATTACCTCGCCTGTAACCGTATCAATAAGATCCACCACCCTGCCCATATTCCCCGAACTTAAAAGATTAACCCTATCCTCTTTTGTAAACTTATGACCCATAAACTTCTTTCTGAAATCTACCTTCTTACAAACCCGATGCACCTTCACAATTAATTCTCCATCATCATCGATCCGCAACTGCAACCGTGCATCAATCTTACTAGCCGCTTCCCCATTATTAAAAACTATCGGAATCAACATTGGTGTTTTATAGCCTTTCAACAGAGAATCCAACGCCCCTAAGCTTTCCAACTTCTCCCTGTCAAGACCCAATGCAGCCATCTTGTCCCATGGAACATCTTCAATATGATAGCGGTATTGAGAACTATTATTACTAATAATTGACCCGTTACTAAAACTCTTCTTCAAAACAGAGGGCTCATTTTCAATGGTTTTCTTATTTCTGATCGCATTGACCGCTTCAATAGAAACTTCGACCGCTTTCAGATCTTGTCTCTCAACCTCCGATAAACAATCAATGTACTCTTGTAAATCTATAGCTGTGTCGTGTGCCTCAAATTCCCGCACTTTAAAAAATGAATAGTTGGATGGATCTTTCAGCTGATGGTAGAAATCCGAATAGAAGTCCGTAAAAGAATTCTCCGACGAATCGATCCGCAAGACCGTATCAACCTTACTTCGGTCAGGCTGAAAGTCTATCAGATTTCCATTGTTTTCGATTCCCTGTACAATTCCGATGGAATTGTTACTGTGGCGAAGTACCAATAAAGTACTTACTTCTGAAATTGCTGTGTAATTTCCTATTTTGTTCATAATCTTGATTTTAGATATTATTTGATACTATTACTTTTTTGATTGCTTATTATTTTACTATTCAGATCATCCCATCATCCGCAAATGAAAAATGAGAATCAGACGTCAGGATCACATGATCCAGTAACGACATACTCAGAATTTTTGCAGCCTCCTTAATCTGCGCAGTCATCTTAATATCACAACCTGAAGGTTTCAAATTTCCTGAAGGATGATTATGAGCAACAATAATCCCCGAAGCATTACAAAGAAGTGCCGCCTGCATAATAATTCTCACATCCACCAAAGTAGAAGAAATGCCGCATTCCGATATTTTCTTAATTCCCAATACCTTATTCGCCTGATCCAGATAAAGCGCAAAAAACGATTCCCTGTAGTCCATTTCATCAGCATCAAAATGTTCCCTGAAAACATCCACCACATCCGCTGACGATGATATAGACCTTTCACAATTTCCCTTTCTTGAGTAGCTCAATTTAATTTCGTTCACAATATTGAATTTCATATTTCCTGCTCCGAGTACGGCGGAGACCTGTTTTTCCCGCACTTACATTTAAAAACCTGTAGATTCTGTAAATTGCAGCTTGAAGGAAACTTTGACTTTTCTATCTTTTACTTGGTAGCATCATTTGATAAATTGATTTATAATAACATCTGACGAATTGGTTTATAAAAAATTTGATTAATCGATTTATAAAAGAATCTGATCAATTGATTTTTACTACCATCTAATGAGATGATTTATACCAAGAGAATAATAAGGATCAAAATTTCAATGAACTGCAATTGCATCTTGTGAGGTTTCTGACTTTTTCTATGCGGATTACCATTCAGGCAGGCACAAGGAAAACTGCAATCAATTCCTTGAAAACAATAAGAAAGAACATTGATGAAAGCTTGAAATCTTTTTGCGGAGGTTCTGGGATCCCTGATCCCGGATACCCAAAAAGATTTTTTTCAGCAGTGACCACGGAATATATTTGCTATAGAAAATCAGGTGACTTTAGATGCAAGTACAGCAATCAGATTATGATCAGCGAATGATGTAATAAGAAAGAAGAAAGAAGATACCGGATGATCCATAGAACGAAGAAATGTTCTCAAATTTATAAAAGTGGAAAAAGCAGTTCTCATAAAGGAGGAACTTACAAAAATTCCAGCACAGGGTACAAATATGGAAAACACAAATAAAAAATAACTTTAATAGTATACCGTTAGTCCTGACAATGTCAGGGCTTTTTCTTCAGCAGTCCTAGTAATTGATGCTATTCTATTTTTTAAGATATTCCCATGACAGACGTGGCAGTTAGGTCACAGATCAATATTGAAAAAAGGATTGTCAAACAAATAATAGCCCATAATTCATCTTGATGATCAAAATCGAAATAGATCCAATACATCACTTTGTTGGACATCCGGCTAGCAGATGGATAAGACACATCGTGAAACCTTTTGTCACAAAGCTGTTATAACAAGCTACTCCAAAATTATTTCAACGAATGACTGGTTTTCCCGCCGTGATGGAAACCATGCGATATGTGTAACGGTAAAATAATCTCTATTCCTGCAAAGCTCATTATTTTGATTTTCCGAAAGAAGTCCGGACACAGACAGAGTTTCACCAATTCGCGGAAGAAAGGGAAGATTCCATTTGATTTTGACTGACGAACTATTGTGACATAAATACACTTTCATGATTTTTATTCGAAGTTACTACATTTACATTTTATTGATGAAATACCTAGGACTAAAGTGTAATCACATCAATTTCTGTTTATGGCTACAAACAGATAGGATATGGCTACATCCTCGTTCCATTGTCGACATACCTTTGCTTCACATTAATAATTAAAAAACAGAAGTATGTCATCTCAAAACAAAATTGCAGTCGTTACAGGAGGAAGCCGAGGCCTAGGAAAAAATATGGCACTAAGTCTTGCTAAAAAAGGCTTGGATATCGTTTTTACGTACAACAGTCAAAAAGAAGCTGCCGAAGAAGTTGTAAAACAAATTGAAGAACTCGGACAAAAAGGAATTGCATTGAAGCTTGATGTTTCAGATTCTTCCAGTTTCGATGAATTCACAAAAACTTTAACATCAGAATTGCAGTCTCAATTAAATACAGACAGATTTGATTTTCTAGTCAACAACGCCGGATTTATCCATTATGCAGAATTTGAAGATCTTACTGAAGATCAGTTCACGGAAATGGAAAATGTACACCTTAAAGGGCCACTTTTCCTCACCCAAAAGCTGTTGCCTCAAATCAATCCTTTTGGTGGTATCGTCAATGTTTCTTCCGGTCTTACACGTTTCGCCACACCGGGTTTTGCGGCTTATGCAGCATTAAAGGGGGCAATGGAAGTGTTGACAAAATATCAGGCAAAAGAACTGGGAAAAAGAAACATCAGGGTCAATGTTGTAGCTCCTGGCGCAATCGAAACAGATATTATGGGCGGCGCAGTTCGTGATAACGCAGAGATGAATCAATATCTGGCATCGCAAACGGCTCTCGGAAGAGTGGGAATTCCTGAAGATATAGGGGGTGTAGTAGCATTTTTATGCAGCGATGCGGCAGGCTGGATCAATGCACAGCGTATAGAGATCTCTGGAGGTTCTAATCTTTAAATCTGAAGTAGGTAAAAGAATCAGATCTATAATACTCTCAGATGAAAATAATTTAAACAACTGCATAATGGAAAATGAAGCCAATGGGTCAATGGTGAAAGCCTTAACTCAAAAAGAAATAGAGACCATAACAAAATTTTACGGCGCATTTAAGATGAAACAGCCGGAAATACTGGATGAGATCTGTATGCCTGACTGGAAAGATATTCCTCTTGCGCCTGGACAGGAGGATAGTCCAAAAGGTCTGCAGGAGATTATGAAGTATCTTTTCATAGTATGTCCAGATATTGAGATTGTCATCCATGATATTTTCGGGACGCATGAGCGTGCGGCGGTGAGAGCTTCTATGGAATTCACCCATGTTAACGAAATAATGGGAATCCCGCCAACGCATAAAAAAGTATCAGTAGCCCTGCACGAATTTCATTATTTAAAAGATGGCAAGCTTACGCATACGTGGCATTTAGAAGATTGGTTTGGACTGCTAATGAAGAGCAGAGCATCTGCAACGGACCACTAGAACTTCGAAGGAATTTATTCTAATGATCTTTTAGAAGAATCAGCCTGAAATTCGTGACCAAAAATTTAAATTTGTATTTATGGAAATAGTTAGGATAAGATCTATCACAGAGTATCATCGCTTCAGAGGTCTTCCCAAGCCGGAACATCCTTTAATTAGCCTGTTGATTATGCTTTGGTACAATTTCCAGAGGATGAAAAAGCGGTAAATATTGTGATGGATTTTTATTCTATTGCCTTAAAACGTGACATCGGAGCAAAGCTTCACTATGGGCAGCAGATGTATGATTTTGATGAAGGACTGATGTCTTTTATTGCACCTGGACAGGTTTTACGACTCGAGAAAGAACCTGATACACTGCATAACGGTTCCGGTTATCTTTTACAGATACACCCGGATTTTTTTTGGAACTCACCATTGGCAAAAAACATTAAAAGTTATACATTTTTTGATTATTCTATTAATGAGGCGCTGTTCCTCTCTGATAAAGAAGAAACCGTAATTGTCGGCATTCTTGAGAGCATCAGACAGGAATACCATACCAATATTGATAAATTCACTCAGGATCTGATCATCGCTCAGATAGAACTCCTGCTGAAATACTGTGATAGGTATTACAACCGCCAGTTTATTACCAGAAAGATCAGCAGCCATCAAATGCTGACGAAAGTTGAGAATTTTTTGAATTCACATTTCTCATTTGAGGAACAGCAGGAAGGTGGTCTTCTTACGGTAAAGAACGTTGCTGATGCCATGAATGTCTCATCCGATTATTTGAGCAGTATGCTGAAACAGATCACCGGTAAGAATGTTCAGGAACATATACACCAAAAAATGATCGAAAAAGCGAAAGAGAAATTATCTACCACTGATCTTTCAGTGAGTGAGATCGCATACGATCTGGGATTTGAACATCCTCAGTCCTTCAGCAAACTTTTTAAGTCGAAAACTAAGGTTTCGCCAATGGAGTTTCGGAGATCATTCAATTAAAAAATGAAAGCTTATGTGCAAATTGTATCTGGAATGAAGGAGCTTATATTTTGTTTGCTTTGACCATCAGTGCAAATGTATATTGTTCTATATCACTCGATATCTGATCAGGTTGTTGAGTACCGGGAATATCTGCTATTTTTATAATATAATCGTGATCATCAGAATCTTCTCTTTTTTCAATATTGCAATTAGAATGTATCTTCACTACTTCATGACCTGAATCCCATAAGAATTCCGATATTGAATCAATAATATTCTGTTTATGCTTATTACAATCTTTTATTAACAGGAACTTCATAACATCTTAAATTATAATCCTTTTTTGCCTTCAAGCCAGTATCCCTTTACATAGATTTTACCCTTATGATCATTTACTTTCAAAGCTTTTCTGAAGTTCCGGATAGAATTGACATTTCCTGTCAGTATTATATTGGCATCCGACCATTCTTGATTACTTAGCAAGGGCAATTGCTGTATACTTTCTACACTATTAAACACCTCTTTTTTTGAAAAAATTTTATAATTACATAAGCCAATTATTTCAGGAATCATCTTGTTTTCTTCTTCCAGTTCTATATAAAAGATGAATTGATGATCATTCCTTTTAAGAAAGGGTAAAAAACTGAGCATCAAACTTAACGAGGTTTCATCCCCAAAGACAAGTTGCTTTTTTACAGTTGGGTCGTACTGTTTATCACTTCCCAATACGGCTAACTTTATTTTTTGATCATCAGGTTGAAGATCGCGTATATAATCTGCTCCGACTGAACTACCGTGCAGGTAAGCTATAAATTCAATGGCTTTCTTTGAATGGTCTGCATAAGAAACAGTATAGTGGCGTAGATCATTTGGAGTTACCCGAAGTGAAATTGTGAATCCCGGATCAAAATTCAAAGTTGTGAAATCCCCTCTTAAACGTACTTTCTTTAGAAAAGGGTTGAGATCAACATAATTTTCTACTTTTACTGTTCGTAAAAATGATGGTGCTATTTTTTCAAGGGCATCGTTGAGCCATTTGGGTGCTGTTGGCATATCTTTAATTTAATGATACAAAGAAACCAAGAAATACAAAGCGCTAAAATGGATTGGTAAATGTAAGTATAGGACTATTCGAAGCTTTTTTTTCTGAACGTTAAAGCAGTCATACCGGTTAATTTATTAAATAGGCGAGAGAAATACGAATAATCTTCATATCCCAGATCGTATGCAATTTCTTTGACCGACTTTGAAGAATGAAACAAAAGACGTTTTGCCTCCAACATTATTCTTTCATGAATATGATAGGAAACTGTATTACCGGTAGTCTTTTTAGCACATTCATTTAAATAGGCTGTAGAAATATTCAACCTTTCAGCATAGTACCTGGGATTTTTTTCTGCAGCAAATTTCTCGTCCAATAAAAATTTAAAGTTGCTCATAATAACTTCAGAACGGGTCTGTGGATCTGTCGGAACAGAATTTTTTAAAAACTCAGAGATAATCAATCCTATCAGAGCATTGCAACTATTTTTCAATATAGAATGGTATAATTTTCTTTCAAAATCCTTCATTTTTATACAAACCGCTATTGCATCAAATAAAACATCAAAGAGCTTAGTTTCCAACATCAGAGGATCTGCAGGAGCCATTTTCTTTAACAGATCAAGGTATTCAGCGTTAATGTTTTCGTCGCTTATAAGAATTACAGTAAAATACGCGTCCTTAAAAGAAATGCCCCGATGTACCTGATATGGCTGAATGTAGATGACAGAAGGTGATATAATTGTATACTGTTTGAAGTCTACTTCAAATATTCCGCTTCCCTGTTCCAAAATAAAGAATAAATGGTAGTTATCCCTGTGAGCTTTTCTTATTCTTTCTAATTGAAGATCTTCAACAGACGATTTTTCAATAATAATGCCTTTGCTTTCAACATCGGGAAACGTATTTAATGGAATGAATTTTGGCTTAAATGACATACTTAACTATTATAAATACAAGTTACGACAGTTTATCCATAATTACGAAGTAGTATTTAATTTTTATAATTCTCTAATGATAACAGGATATTTTACCTGAAGGAGTATCGATAAAAGATTTATTAAATTGATAATAGCGGTTTAGCGTTCAGAGCTTGCACCAGACAAAATAACGCTAACAAACCGTACATTAAGCCAACCAAAATAACCACCCTAACATCCTTGAATATATAAAATGCAAGTAATGGCAATATCTGCAAGGCGTGCATCCCTACGAAATGTGCAATGCGCAGATCGCCATATTTAAGACTCCAATTAAGAAAAGGTATTGCTCCGCCATCTTGACCACCAACTCTGGGCGAACCATTTGCACCAATAACGGCACCTTCCAAAGCAAATATCACAAATAAAAAGATGCCTAAGCGAATGGCCAAAAGATAATAATCGGGAAGTTCGGGGAAATTCTCAGTACAAAACAAGATGCCGATATAACCAGTATATACAGTTGCTGCTATGGCTGCAATTGCCATCGCGACAGTCAATGAAGTATATAAAGCTGAACTCACGTTATAATGGGACAGCTGACCTCGAGAGGCCTGAAGCGTGACGTAAAAGACTTCGAATCCCAGAAAGATAATCAATGACCAGTTATATAAATTGATATATTTATAAGAGGTAAGATAACCTGTATACCATCCCATCGTTAAACTAAATATTCCCATTGATAGAGCAAATTTAAATGGTTTGTACATTACATTCACGCCGTTGATCTGTACATCGCTGAATTTTGATCTGATCAATATCAAAACTGCACTTGACAGACATAGAAGTCCAAAATAAAATAAGCACTCATTTTTTGCTTTGAGTGATGCTAAAAAGTCGATCATAAAATGATTAGAAATTTAAAATTAATTGAAAGACGTCCGGAACTCGACCGGAGAAAGATTGGTCTTGCTTTTAAACAATTTGCTGAAAGACTGCGGATACTCAAATCCCAGCTCAAAAGCAATTTCGCCAATGGTAAGTGTAGTCGTCGAAAGTTTTTCTTTTGCTTTTTCAATGATCTTGTCGTGAATGTGTTGTTGGGTGTTTTGACCGGTAAGGGTTTTCAAAACTCCACTCAGATAGTTGGGCGAACAATTAAGAAGTCCGGCAATATACTGTACGGTTGGCAAGCCTTTGTTGATAATATCGTCATCAGCAAAATAGTCATCAAGGATTTTTTCCAATTTGTCCAGGATCTGGTTTCCCGATATTTTACGGGTAAAAAACTGACGCATATAAAATCTGTCTGAATAATTGAGGAAAGATTCTATTTGCGAGATCATAATTGCTTCACTGAACTTATCGATGTGTGAATGATATTCCTGCTCAATATTTTTGATAAAACTCTTCAAAACAGCTTCTTCTTTTTCAGAAACAAAAAGAGCTTCGTTCACTGCATAATTGAAAAAATCATATTTTTTGATCGTTTTTGCTAGTGCGCTTCCCCACAAAAAATCGGGATGGATGAGCAACATACTTCCTGAACTTTTAAAATCTTCATCTGCTTTAAATGAAAAAACCTGATTGGGTGCTATGAAGAATAGAATGCCATTATCGAAATCATATTTCTGCTGACCATAGCCGTAATGTACATCTCCGAGATCTACCTTTTTGAGGGAGATAATGTAAAAATCAAAGATCACCTTAACACTGTCCTCACTTTTGTAAGGTGTAATGTCAGTCAGGTCTATGACACTGATCATCGGATGTTCCGGTGCACCAATACCTAATATTTTATGATATTCTTTGATGCTTTTTATTCTGTAGGGCTGTAGCACATTCATCTTATTGAGTTTACAAGATCTAAATATATGATTATTCCAGATCAACTCTTTCTAAAGTAAGTCCTGGATTTAATCCGAAGAAAGAAAGTCCCCAAAAGCCTTTGATATTCAGGTTGCCATTTTTGGTAATAGTAAGATACGAATCGTAGGTATTTCCCTTGTTCCCATCGTAATCATAAAGCTTTCCTTTCCAGCTCTTCTTCTTATCGTCGTATGTAATATCTTTTAACAAGAGAATACCTACCAAGGGGCTTTTACGTTTTTCTTTGTCAGGATTATTCACGTCCAAAATTGGTTTTCCCTGGCTGTCCAAAGAGTTTTTCAAATGGATGAGTTTGCCGTTATAGTTTTTCCCGCTTTTATAGATCTGTACATTTCCTTCTTTCACCGGACTGTACCAAGTACCTAGAATATCATCGGCTTTTGATTGTGAAAATAGCATTATTGAAAAATTTAGAAAGACAATTATTAGACAGAAACTTCTCATTGTTGATTGTATTTGATGGCGAATTCTTTTGCAAAATCTTTCATTTTCATCCTGCCCAAAATGGCTGGTCTGTTTTTAAAGTAATCTTCAAACAGGCTTCCATCGTGCATCGCCATATTCATTTCTGTAAATTCTTTGGCTATAGTGTCAGTTGCCCCTATTTTTATAAAGGCGTCGGTCATTTGCTGATCACTGATAAGTGCCCATTTCAAGTATGGCTTTCCGATCGCATTCCCTAAAGTAGTAGCAATGTCCTGACACGTCAGTTCTTCGCTGGCAACATATCTTATATTTTTGCCTTTTTGTTGAGAGTTGACATCCTCTGCAATTGCAGATGCAATATCAATTGGCGATACCCATGCTATTTTGTCGGCCCCTCCATAATTTGATAAGATAATTCCGGAATATCCTTTTAGCAAACCTTTGAGACCATAATGTTTAAGATAGAGCAGCTTACCGACTATACCTTCCAAAAAGCCTTTACCTTTTACCATATCCATAAAGGCGTATAGGTTATAATCGAAAGATGCAGGACGTATATGGATAACGGTTACATCAGCCGGAAGTTTTTTAAAGACACTTTCTGCGATATAGTGAAAAACCAAGACCCCTGCCCCCTCTGGCTTTTCTGCACCCACACTGCTCAAATGGATTACTTTTTTTATTCCGGCTTTTTGAATTGCCTGAACATAATTGGTACTAATTTCTAATGCTTGTTTTTGATAATCAAGATTCTGTTTCCCAAAAAAGTTAAAGGGTGGAATCATACAGTAGGCTGCATCCTGACCTTCAAATACTTTGGTCAGAAAAATGCGATCTTCGATTTCGCCGATCGCAGCTTGCGCTCCCAACTGCTCTATTTCTTTTTTCCTGTCCTCCGAAGAGCTGACAACGGTTACCTGATGTCCTTGGTTGATCAATTGTATGACCAAGGGTCTGCTGATATTTCCTAATGAACCTGTAACAACTATTTTCATCTTTATTGACATTTAATAATGATACAAATTTCAGTCAATTTAATTCGTAGCACGTGTTCAAATCCCCGCCTCTTGTGTTCAAAAACTTCTAATAGTTAATATAAGCTTGAACATTATAGAGGGATGATGTGGTTTGATAATAACTTTCCGCATCTGTCATCCACCGGTTCTCAACCCCAAAACGCATAGGTTGGTCGACACAATCTTTTCAAAACCTATATAAAATGAAGTATGATGAAATGGGAATGCACTATACCAAGAAAATGATAACAGGTCTTGTAGGATTGAGAAAAAAGGCTTATAACATTTTCAATAAATCGCATGCAAAACATATCAGATTCCCAACTCCATTTGACGTGATGTTTTGTATCTTAGCCACATTTGATGTTTATTTGATATCCATTATGGTTTTATGCAAATCACATCTGCTAGTAAAAACTTTGTAAAAGCAATGGAAAACTTTGTCAAATTTATAAAACAAACGATCAGCATTGATGACAGTGAATTGAATATAGTTCTTTCAAGATGCAGAAAAAAGTCAGTTCCGAAAGGAACGCTCGTACTTAAAAGAGGACAGATCGCCAATCAGTATTTTTTCATTATTTCCGGAGGTCTGCGTTTCTTTTATGAAGGCGTGATCGCTGAAAATACAACTTGGGTCGTTTTTAAAAATGAGTTTTTCACAGAAATTTCGAGCCTTAACCCGCAAAAACCAACCAGATTCAACATCATTGCCATCGAAGATTCAGAACTGGTTGTCATTGATAAAAAAGATATGGATTTTCTTTACGGCCACATTCCTGTGTGGCACGAGTTCGGCAGGAAAATATGGGAAGAAACAACAGTAAGAATGATCGATCAGATTCTGAAATTTCAAACGCTTACCGCTGAAGAACGGTATCTGGAATTCGTTAATACACCAGAGATTCTGCAAAAAATCCCTGTCAAACAATTGGCAAGCGTCTTAGGCATCACGCCAAATGCTTTGAGCCGAATACGAAAAAATATCAAATAAATCATTTACTACCATCTGGTAGTTTTGCCGGCAAGAAGACAATTTATCTTTGTATCAAATTAAAATCGATATGAACGAAAATTTAAATATTATAGCAGACAAGTATTCTGATGATGAATTGATCAAGAATCTCCCGGGCTTTGAAAATAAATATACAACCGTCAACGGCATTAAACTTCACTATGTTGAGGGTGGAGCTGGTAAACCATTAATCTGTCTTCCCGGCTGGCCGCAAACCTGGTATTCATTTCAACCCGTTGCGATGCAATTGGCAAAAAAATATCGTGTCATTATTGTTGATCTCAGAGGAATGGGAACTTCAGAAAAACCCGGATCCGGATATGATAAAAAAACAATGGCTACAGATATTCATCAGCTTGTGTTACAGTTAGGTCTTGAGAAAGTCAGTTTGATGGGTCACGACATTGGCGGAATGGTTGCGATGAGTTTCGCCTTTAATTTCCCTGAATTCACTGAAAAATTAATTGTCCTTGACGGCTCACATCCAAGTGAGGGAATGTATCAAATGCCATTGATACCTTCTCCCGGAACTTTCAATGAAAAAATGGATGGAGAAATGCCTTATGCCTGGTGGATGGGTTTTAATCAGGTTAAAAATTTACCAGAGCAACTGTTGGAAGGCAGATTTCATTTGCTGCAGGAATGGCTTTTTAATTACGTGATGATTGACGAAAGCAAAATGACAGAACTTGAAAGGGCGGTTTATGCAGCAGCATACAATGACAGAGATAGCATCCGAGCATCCAATGCGTGGTATCAGACTTTTCATCAGGATATTGAGGATTCCAAGCACTATCAGCAATTGACGATGCCGGTTTTAGGAATTGGAAGCTATATCAGTTACAATTATATGAATTATGGATTGCCTTTTGTGGCTACTGACCTTCAGGTTGTAGGGATTATGGACAGTGGACATTATTTATTTGAAGAAAAACCACAGGAAGTGCTTGATGTCGTACTACCCTTTTTAGCATCATAAAAAATAAATATTTATGGAAAAAACAATTTTAGTTGCAGGTGCAACAGGCAATTTGGGAAACAGAATTTGCACAGAATTAGTAAAACGCGGCGTTACAGTCAAAGCAATTGTTCGTGATTCAACCGACTTGGACAAGATTGAGATTCTTGAAAAAATAGGCGTTGAAGTGAGGGTAATTGATTTGAATGATATTGATGCAATATCCGCTGAATGTAAAAATGTTAACTGCGTAGTTTCTACACTTGCAGGATTGGGAGATGTCATTATTGATCTGCAAAAAAAGATTTTAGACGGGGCCATAAAAGCAGGTCTCACAAGATTTATCCCTTCCGATTTCTGTACTGACTATAATGATTTGAAGAAAGGCGAAAACAGAAATTTCGATCTACGAAGAACTTTTAAAAAGTATATCGACCAATCGCCTATCAAGGCATCATCTATTTTCAATGGTTGTTTTGCAGATATTTTGAAGTACAACACGCCGATCCTTAATTTGAAGGAAAAAAGCATCGGATATTGGGGAGACAAAGCAGATTGGAAATTGGATTTCACAACGATGGATAATACAGCATCTTTCACGGCAGAAGTTGCTTTAGACGATTCCGCACCAAGAGATCTTCAGATTGCCAGTTTTCAGGTGAGTCCGAATATGATTTTTGAGGACGTGAAAGAAATAACCGGACAGGAATTCCCAATATATCAACTTGCAACATTAGAAAATTTTGCTGAATACATAAAAAAACAAAGAGCGGAAAATCCGGCTGGAGAAAATGAATTGTACGCAAAATTTCAGCAAGGTCAATATATGTATTCGATGTTTTCGACACAACATAATAATTTGGCGAATAACCGTTACAAAGGAATTTCCTGGGACACGAGTGTTGATTATTTAAGAACATTCATAAGATAAAAATTTTATAATTTGATGAATAATTTTAAAGATGTATCTCCATTTATAAGATTTGATCAGTGCCTCGCAGCTTAGAATTCGAAAACAGCCTCGGAACTTCATTTGGGAATCTAAAAGTGACTTTGGGAGCAAGCTTCAGCGTTTGGATCATCATTACCAAAGGAGTTTCTTATAATCCATGGGTTGGAATTGTTTTTGGAGTTTTGACATTTGTGATGATTGGACGTCAGTATGATGCAAAGAAAACCTTATCCTCAGGAAGAGTTGCTTGAGCAAAAGTGGGAAATTATTGGTGGTAAAAACACGACTTCGGCAGACTGAATACAACAAACTATGGTTGTGGCATAACAATAAGTTTAATTGTCAACGGACAAGAAAAAGGAAATATGTGGACAGACGACAGAACCAATGATAATTAGGAAACAAAGGCAGAATAATTTTTTTAAATTGGTACGACTCTGGCTTGACAATTCGCTTAAAGAAATCCAAAGCAAGACCCAAAACGTCAGCTAACGACGTATTGGTGCCGGCGAACAGTAATGCAAAATTCAAGTTTTTAATTCACAAAGAAAATCAGTATAAATTAGATACGATGAAAAACCTAATCACACTTTTAATGCTTGTTTTTTCATTGCAATCTTGTGAGAATAAAACAGAGAAGCAAAAAAGCAAAGAAATACAAAAATCAGAACAGAAAGATATTACGGACATCAATACTATTACAGACACTGTTCAAAATGTCGTTCAACCAGCAAAAAAAGAAGATTTATTATTTGATATTGAAGGAAATTACACCCTAAAACAAGATGTAGTTACAGATTGTAAAATCTTCCTCTCTCTTTTTTACAAAGACGGAGTTTTAGAATACAATATGGAAACCAATACACGGAAACTTTCGGGCGATGCTAAAATCGACTTGAACGAAAAAGAAGACGGTTATTATATCACGTTCAAAAATATAGAATGGAGTGAATATTTAGGTGCAATAGACAATGAAGGAGAAGAATCCCAGGAAGATTTGCCATCACCTCAAGATATACAAGGTGTTTTGTATAAAGATGAAATTACTATACAAAACTCAGGAAATGCAATGAATTATTATGTGAAACTTGGAGAATGCGATGTGAAATACATCCATTTAATCAAATGAATACAATAATAGATGAAAATAACAAAATGTAAATCAATTAAGCACAATTGAAGAAAGATGTTTTGCTTCAGCCGGGCCTAAACAGCTGTCCAATTTAATTTTATTAATAAACTTTAGCTCTTCGATCTTACTTCGTTGACCTTACGTTCCTAACCAATGAAAAACGCCGAAAGGTTTTGTGCCAGTCTACAGAATGCGCAAATGATAGTAATTGTCTTAAACCATAGTTTTTATAACATAACACTAAAAAACATAATTCATGGGATTTTCTAAAGCAATAATTGCAATAAAAGGAAACTACTTTGCCAAATTAGAAAAAGTTGCCGAAATATTTAATTATATGGAAGACGATAATATTATTAACGAATTTTCACAAAATGCAAAACTGGAAAATGGCTGGACAATTTTGGTCGATGAGGAAATGGTTTTTGTCGTAGAAGACGATTTGCTATCAGACCTTTCCGAAGAATTAAAAACAGAAGTTTTTACTTTTACCATCCAATCGACTTCTGCTACTTATGGTTTTTCAAATTTTAATGAAGGAAAAAATCGTATCTTTTTAGTACAAGATGGAGAGATTATTGAAAATATGGGTGATAAAATGAAAGTAGAAATGAACTTAAATATTGGTGAAACTACATCAATTGATGACATATTAAACATCGGTAAGTATTTCGGAATTGAACTTGAAGAATAAAAAGGCACACAAAACGAACTGCATAAGGCGGGCTGATTGTAAAACTCAACATTAATTTTTTAATTGAACTTTAGTAAAACCTTAGAAAGTTTACAAAACAAATCAGTAAGGGCTTTCAATAAATATTGGCGGTGATTTTGCTGGATAATTATTAAATAAAAATAACTATGAAAAACTTATTTATTATTACCATATTATTGATATGCATCTTTGCACTTGGACAGAAAAAGAAGTCCACCAAGATGGCTCCACCTCCTGTCGTTGCTCCAAAAATTAATCCTCCGGCAACAAAAAAAGCTCCTGATTTCACTTACTGGAATAATGCTGCAAAATGCTATATCTACAGAACTGAGGAAAAGAAAGATTCCTTGGTTTATGTGACAGAAAATCTCCTGGAATATGGTTGGGTAGCGAGCAATGCAAGAATGATAATTACAACGTACAGTTTTGATCCTATTAAAAAGCAACAAGTTGAAAAAGACGGTTACATCTATGGTCAGTCGAAAACTATGCAGTATATAGATGGGGAATTTGCGCTTGAAAAAGGAAATCTGACCTTCACACCAAACAAAAAAGACAAATTTGATGTACGCCATTTCAAACTGGTTTATAAACCAAAAACGCAAAAAGTAAATTATATAAAAGATGAAAATGATCGTCCATATAAAATAGGAGATTGCCCTGTACCAACTGTAAGTTTGTAAATAATAAAATGTGTTGGCTAAAATGAAAAGTATGAAAATAACAATGGCTTTATTATTTATTTGGAGTTTGTTCAGTTGTAATATTACTTCAGAAAAGGAGAATCGCAACAAGGCAAACACTATCGTTTCAAAATTCAAACATAAAAGAAATGCTTCCGAAAGTGATACTATATGGGTTTCACAGAATGATTCAACAGTTTTTAAGAAAGAAGAAGTGATAATCAATCGGCCATGCAGTAATCCGGAATTCACAATGCATTATGAACTTCTTAAACCAATAGATCAGGCTTATTATTACATTTACAACGGCAAACAACAGTTGATATCTGAGGGAAAATACACCAAAGAATACACATATCAAGGTCAAACCAGCAGAGTTGGAAATTTCTACAACGAGAAAAGTTACTATTACAAAAAGAACGGAAATCTGAAAACAATCCATTACATTAAAGACGGACGAAATGATAAAGTGGAGCTTTACGACAATAAAAGAAGAATAAGAGAAATAACATATTTCGATAATAAATCTTCTGACAAAGAAAAAGTTGAAATTTACAACAAAGGTGAACTCGAAGAGACAAGAATCTACAAAAGTTTTGATACTTATAATACTGTCAAAGCAAACTAAATGAGCATTTGAAATTGTAACTTCTGATTACGGATACCGATTTTTTTTTCCCACAGGGATAATGGAATAGATTTGCTATAGAAAATCATACAGCCTCATATGGAATTACAGAAGTTGGAATGTGATCTTTATTTAGGCTATTCATCCTGTGAAAATTACAAAGCATAAGAAATCTGTATCATTGAATACAGTTGTAAACCTTCATCCGCATGATCACCATTAACACTTGCAAAATAGAATTTGGCATTTGAGTTAATCTAAATTTGGTGAATATTTGTGACAATTTGGTAAACCAGAATAATAACGCTAATTTAGCCCGAACCCTCTTATAGATGCGGAATGCAGCGCATTGTTATAATACAACTTCGATAATACAAAATGAAAAAAATAACATTCTTACTTCTTACATTATTCATTACAAATTATAACTACGCTCAAAATAGAGTACTTGACAGTATAGTTCAAAGGAATGGCTTTGCTTTCCGAATTGATAAAAACATTTCATTTCAGGGAAAAGGATGGGATATTTTGCTCAATGAAATAAAACAATCCAATTCTGTTATGTTGGGAGAAACCCATTTTACAAACGAAATTCCTTATTTCACAAATGCTGTTATCAATGAGGTTCAGTTTGACAACTATTTTCTTGAGGTTGATCCATATTCAGTTGATATTATCGAAACAAAGATCAAATATTTGTCTGATGGACAGCTTAATTCTTTTGTTAAAGAATACAGTACAAACTTTTCTTTTTTGGAATATGAACCGGAATTTGCTTTGTTCAAGAATCTGGTCAAACGCAATACCAAGATCTATGGTGTCGAACAAATCAGCATTTTTGCAGATCAAATGATCATTTCACGTTTAAAGGAAACTTCGAAAAATAAAAAAGCGGTTGAGGTCTATGAGCAAATGCTTCATAACTCCAAACTAGCTGCGTCTAAAGATGGGATGGAAAAATACTACCTGTTATCCGAAGATTGCCTTCAAAAAATAGATTCGCTGTTGACGTTAAAACTTTCTGACAAAGAGCGGAAACAAATTGTAGACTTGAAGTTAAGCAGAGAGATTTATTCTAAAAGGAATCATCCCCTAAGGATTCAACTGATGAAAAGTATCTTGCTAAACCAAATGCCCGATTGGAAAAACAAAAAAAATATTTTCAAATTTGGAGCAGTCCATGTTCCAAAAGGTGAAACCATATTGACAAAAACTGATATCTATGATATAGGAAACTTAATTTCTAATATTGAAGAAGCCCATTACCGGAAATCATTACATATAATGCTTGTTGGACAATTAGAAGATGAGGATGATAACACCAGTTTTAGATCTTTTTTAAATGTGGCAAAAGATGATCAATGGTACTGTTTTGATCTAAGACCTTTAAAGAGATCTATTTTGCAGAACAAGATAAAAATAGATGATGTATACTTATCGAGAGTCATAAAGGGTTATGATTATCTTATATATATTCCTAAAGTAACTAAAAGCAAAGAACTCTCAATAGAATAATAATAATAATAATAATAATAATAATAATGTACGGCATTGGTTGACAAAAAGGAACAAATATGCCAGGATAAATTGAACTCGACAGAGCATAATTATTTTTAATTTTCCGAACGGAAAAATTAGATGTCCTTATGCTAAAATAATTGGAACAAAGTCTAAAAATCGGTGAAATTTCTAAGCAACTTTAAGACGACGAATCAATCATTGATAGTAAAAGCAGCATTGAAAAAAGGCTCACAACCATAAGAAAGACATGCGGTGCTAAAACTCCTTTCCGCCTCGCCGTTAAACCATTCATTCTTTGTTACAACATATTTTATCAAAGTGTTATTGTAACCAATTAAAAGAAATCATTTCAGTCTCAATTTGTTAAACTGATTTTTGTATTCATTACTTGTAGATCAATTTCTGTATAAATATCATTTTTTTGTCTGCTAAATTCCAATTAGAAATCTCATTATCCACCAAAACTTTATGTTTTTTACTGATATCACGTAAAGAATTGCCGATGGACTTTCTTACATACTTACTATCATCGAACCTGGCTTTTGCAATCAGCTGAATGGCATGCTCAGGATTTTCTTTGAAATAAGGTCGATTTGTCCAAATACGCAAACCTTCAATGACAGCTCTTTTTATATTAGGATTTGTATGATTAATCCAACTTTTAATTTTGATTAGTGATTTCTCATATCCAACAGATTGACAGTAATAGTCGAATGCCTTAGCCAACATTTCCTGAATCCTCCAGCTACCATCTGTCGCAATTCTGGTCTCTAGTATTTCAAGTGCTTTTGAACTTTTGACTGATAATTGCCCGAAGAGATAAGTGGCTAACATTCGGATCTGATAAGCGTCATCATCCAGCAGTTTTGTTCCAAATTCCAAATGATCGATGGAAGTGTCTTTTAAAATAAGATCACCTGCTTCAATGATATGTTTGAAGCCGTGTTCAATACTTTTTAATTTTTCAATGACTGTGTCCATTTGTTTTCATATAAATAATTGATTTCAATATCTTAAATCACATCACTTTCATTTCTTCGATCTGATCCATTCTTAACACACAGATACTATTTATTTATCACTTGAATTTACATAAAAAAAAGCATCCAACTATATTCAGATGCTTCAAAAAACTGAAAAACATTTATAATGGCTTAAATGCAATGGCATCAACCTCAATGAGCATTCCGTCCAACGCCAATTTCGGGACAGGAATTAAGGTACTAGCAGGAAATTTGTTATTCTTCCACACCTTGTTCATTTCTTCTGTCCATATTTTGAGTTTATCCTGATCGTGGTCAACAATCAATATTGTAATTTTAAGGACATTATCAGTCGTCAGGCCTGATGCTTTAAGAACAGTGTTCAGATTTTGCAAAGCAGTTTTGACCTGCCCCCGGAAGTCATCCGAAAGTCGATGTTCTAAACCTTCTCCACCGCTTTGTCCGGAGATAAAAACATAACTTCCGTTGCCAGAAGCAGTCGCAGAATGGGCAAATGCAAATGGTGTGGGATCGAAAAGCACTTTAGGGTTTTTATATTGGATGTTTGACATATCTTTTTGATTAGTGAATGAACTATTTTCAGTTTTAGAACAACCTGTCAACAATAAAATGAAGATTGGAGAGATAAGAACATTTTTCTTATCTGTAAAATGTTTAAAATTAGTCATGATTTGCAAAGAATTGTTTGAATTGAAATATTTGAGTAACAGCAGCCTTGGACCAGTAGGCTGCATCGTGAGCACCGGGACGTTCTTCATAAATGTGAGGAATATTCAATTTGATCAATTGCTCGTGAAATTTTCTATTTTGTGCAATCAAAGGATCGTCAATTCCGCAACTGATCAGTATTTTCTGCCGGCTGTTTTTAAACTTCTCTATCTGTGAGAGGGCTGTATAAGTTATCCATTTTTCAGGATTTTCCCCTAATAATTTTGGAACACCGTATTCCTTTCCAAAAGGAACAAAATCGATGACGCCGCATACACTTCCGATAGCACTGAAAGTATTCTGATGTCTTGCACCAATATACAGAGCGCCGTGTCCACCCATACTCCATCCCATCAGAGCTGTTTTGGATTGATCAGAATTATATTTGTTTTGAATAAAGCCTGTCAGTTCTTTGGCAATAAATGTCTCATACTTCAAATTGGGACTGTCTATGTACCAGCTGTCATAATTCCCGTCGGGTAACACGAAGATCATCTGCATTTCCTCACTGCGCTTTGCTAAGGAAGGAATGTCCTGTGTTAATGTTCTTTTGGGATAGCCACTATATCCATGTAATATATAAACCGTTGGAAGTTTCTCATTCTTTTCGTTTGAGGGATGCACCACAAGGGTTTTAATTTCCTTCTTCATAGAGGCACTATAAATATTTAGTGAGTCGATTTTTTGGGAAAACATTTCTGTTCCAATGCACATGACGACCAATGCAAATAATGATTTTATCATTGTAATTGATTTTTGTAGGAGCAAAGTTAAAAGTCAGGATCCTTAAAAATCTTTACATATGTTGAGGGAATGAGAAAATATTTCAATTTCTGAAAATTCATATCACTGTATTTTTATTTTACTTTATCTTTATACTATGGTAGCATTTTGGGAATTTATAGACCGCTATTCCTTGATCTCTGAGGAATCGAGAAAGGCTTGGTCGGCTTTGTTAAAAACGACCGAAATAGCCAAGGGAACTCATTTTTTGGAACAGGGTGCAATACCGAAGGACATCAGCTTTGTAGTTAAAGGACTGCTTTCATACTATTACCTTAATGAAAAAGGTGAAAAAATAATCAAAAGATTTTTTCCGGAAAACTCCCTTGTTGCTTCTACAAGCGCATTGTTAAAGAAGGAACCTGGATCCTTCTCCATTGAGGCCTTGGAGGATACGGAAGTCATAAGCTATGGTTTCAGTGATTTCAGAAAGCTGACAACACAGTATAATGATATCGCCAATTTCTACATCAGCTATTTGGAACGGCATTGGGTCATTGAAAAAGAATTTGCCGAGATCACGCTTAAATCTGCTACGGCCAAACAAAGATATTTAGAGTTGGAAAAAGATCATCCTCAGCTGATTTCCCGATTAAAACTTCATCAGATAGCCTCTTATCTGGCTGTTACTCCTACTCAGCTCAGCAGAATCAGAGCCGAACTTTAAAGTATAGCCTGTCTACAATATTGACGACTACATAAATACAATTTAATTGTGTAAAGGAAACTGAAAATTATTTCACCACTTCTGTGTGCTTGGAGCCCCAACTTTCCAGCTGACCACAAATAGGAATGAGTTCATTGGCTATTTCAGCCATTTCATAATCAACCTGTGGAGGTACTTCGGCATGAACGGTACGTCTAACAAGACCTTCTTTTTAAAATTCACCCAATTGCAGAGTGAGCATTCGTTCTGTAATATTTGGAATTTGCCTTCTGATCTCGCTAAATCTCAATTTGCCATTTTCCAATTTACAAAGAACTATCAATTTCCAGCGCCCTCCTATTTTACAGACCGCATAGGTCAAATTGCCCCCATCCATTATGCATTTTTCGTTCTGCATATTGGTCGAATTTTCTTTTCTAATTCCCATTAGTTACAAATTTGTTAGTATCACACATTTGAATGTGTATGTGAATCGGTTTTACAAGCGCCAATCCATTACCCGAAAAGCTCTCAACAGTGACATTCTTGCGAAAACAGAAAGCATTCTGGATGATTACCAAAATCAGAAAACCTGCATTTTGGTATTCCCACAGTACAATATCTGTCTGACCAATTGCATATTTCGCCAGGTTATCTTAGTGATATGCTGCGCTCCCTTATTGGTAAAAACACAAAACAATACATCCACGAAAAACTCATTGAAAAAGCAAAGAAAGATTAACAAATACAAAATTAACGATCAGCGAAATCACTTATGAATTGGGTTTTGAACATCCGCAATCTTTCAGCAAACTTTTCAAAATAAAGATCGGCATTTCCCCTTTGGAGCTCAGAAATCCCTTTCAATAAAAAGGTTTAACATACATAATGTCCAGATATAAACTGGCTAGATGCTATTTGGGTTTTGCCGCACTTCATTAAGACCTGTGAATTGCAGCTTGAAGGAAACTTTGACTTTTCTATCTTTTACCTAATCCTACCATCTGGTGAATTGATCTATCATAAGATCTACTGCGTTGATTTATACCAAGGGAGTAATAAGAATCAAATTTTCAATGAACTGCAATTGCATCTAATGAGGTTTCTGACTTTTTCTATGCAGATTATCATTCAGGCAGGCACGAGGGAAACTGTAATCAATTCCTTGAAAACAATAAGAAGGAACATTAATAAAGCTTGAAATATTTTTGCGGAGGTTCTGGGATCTCTAATCCCGGATACCCAAAAAGAATTTTTTCCGAAGTGACCACGGAATATATTTGCTATAGAAAATCAGTGAGCCTCATATGGAGTCATAGCAGTTGAAATATGATCTGCTTATGATAGATCAATAAATAAGAAAGAATGTTTTTGAGAGATACAGTTAAATACGTCTGTACATCGGATCCAGAAGTGTCCTCAAAAAATTACTAAACCTTAGGAAAAGAACTAAATGGCTTAATGAATTTATCTGTCAAAGATATGCTCAGAAATAAAATATTGGTCAATTCGCCTTTTTTCTCCTGATGTAATAAAAAGTCAGTTATGATTGTCTCAACAATATGAGAATCTACTTTTTACTCTTATTCTTTTCACTACAGTTTGTTGCACAGCAAACGAACCCCGGTGTTGATGAAATTATCAACCGAGAAATGAAAGAAAGAAAAATCCCTGGACTGCAACTGGCAATCGTACAAAAAGGAAAAATTGTTTTAAGCCAATCCTATGGCATCGCAAATCTGCAGTACAATATTCCTGTAAGCAATACGACCATCTTTCCTATCAATTCCAACACAAAGGTTTTCACCGGCGTTGCCGTGATGCAGTTGGTCGAGCAGAATAAGATCAAACTAGATGATCCAATCAATAAATATTTAAACGATCTGCCAGCTGAATGGCAAAAAATTACCGTTGACCAGTTGCTAACTCATATTTCAGGATTACCTGAGATATTGAAACTTCTTGATCCGATGACAGGGAATATTGGAACATTAAAGACCGAGGCGGTGATCTGGGAAAAGCTCAAGACGCTGCCTTTAGAGTTTAAAACCGGAGAACAATTCAGCTACAACCAGACCAATTATTATTTGTTGGGAAAAATTATTGAAAAGCTAACCAACGAACCTTTTGCAGCCGATTTTGAAAGGAATCAGTTTAGAACTGCACATCTTAAAAATACGGTATTTGGAGACTCAAGAGATATTATTCCGAACTATGCACCATCTTATCGCTACAATAGCTTTTTTGACGGCAGAAAAGGTGATGCGAAACTGACCAATACCTACACAGAATTTCCTGATTTCACCCGAACTGGCGCTGGCCTCAACAGTACCTCTGAAGATGTTGCGAACTGGTTAATCGCCTTGCAAGGCGGCAGATTATTTCAAAAATCATCAACATTGGATATGATGTGGTCACCAAGTACATTCAACAATGGAACATATACCAATTGGGCACGTGGCTGGGGCATTACCAAATTTAGGAAAAATCATAAAGCGGTTGGAATGTCTGGCGGAAACAGATCGGCAATCATGGTTTATCCGGAAGATAATCTGGCAATTATAGTATTGACTAACCTGGCTGGAAGTGCGCCCGAGGACTTTATCGAAGAGATTGCAGGTTGTTACAATTCTGATATCGTGAAAGCCGATCCGTTAACCTATTTAAGAAAAAATCTGAGGGAAAAAGGATTTGATAAAGCTATTGAATTTGTAAAAAAAGAACAACAAATTAATCCAGAATTTAAACCTACGGAAGATGAACTCAATAACTGGGCATATCGAATGATGTCAAATAATCAACAGAAGGAGGCTTTGGAAATCTTCAAACTCAATGTTTACCTATTCCCGAAAAGCTGGAATGTCTATGACAGTTATGGAGAAATCTTATTGAAAATGGGAGATAAGAACAATGCCATTGAGATGTACAAAAAATCCATTGATCTAAACCCTAATAATGAAAACGGCAAAAAAATTCTCACTGAAATAACCGCTCAATAAAACTTTGAATAATTTCAACGTTTAGAAGAAAAAACAATGTAGTCAGTTGTCTTTTATCAAATTTCTATATTTTAATGCATCTTAAAAAATTCTTATGAAACAGATTTCTTTACTATTTGTCATCCTCACAATCATTTCCTGTTCAACCAAAACTTCTGTGAAAAGTGATTTTGAATATAAAAAAATTGAACAGTTAGCTGACTCTATTCAAATTGAAAATATTACCGTCAAAAACCTGTTTAAATATCAAATATTAGCTCACCAATCCACAGTTTTTGACTCAACGATGATAGACAGAAATGTGTACAAGCCCCATCAAAAATTATGGGACAGCTGCTACGGTGTGATTTTCGGTGATGAGAATGGAAAAAAATTCAACAATTCCACGGGAATGATCAAATGGAACAGAACATTACTTTCCGAAAACAAACAAGATTTGATCAAAAGAACAAAACTTTTAACAGACATCAATCTGAACAAATTGATCAGGAAAAACCTGAATAAATTCAGTAAGCTGGTTCCTTATCAACCAAAGGCAAAATTAAGTTTACTATTCACACCAATTACAGGAATTGGTTTTGGGGGTTGTAATGCTGAACAGTTTGCTCTTGAACTAAATAACCCCGGAGTTGATATTGAGTATACACTCACCAAAGGATTGCCGCACGAATTCAACCATCTGGTTTATGAGAAATTCAGAAATGCTGATCCTGATAGAGAATCTGCTTTGAGCCAGACGATCGACGAGGGCTTTGCCTGTTATTTTACCTACCTTTTCTTTGACAGAAAGATCACGCAACATGAGGCGGTAGAAAATATGACTCAGCAACAATGGGACTGGTATATCAAAAATGAGAAAGAAATATTCAATAAAGTAAAAGGTTTCTTTGCGGATACTTCCGGTAATAATCCGCTGCTAAGGAACGAAAAAATCAAACTGTTTCCCGAAGCACCAAAAACGTTGAATTATTGGTTGGGATTTAGAATTATCACCAAGTATGTAGAGAAATATGGAAAAGATTCATGGAAGGATCTTTATACGATGACTGCTAAAGAAGTTTTATCGAAAAGTGGGTATGAAGAATATATTAACAAGCTCTAACTACGAATGATAAAATAATCAAATTGAAATTAGTTCGTACAAAAGATTCAGAACAAATCAGCACATACCATTGTATAAAAAAAGGGAATATAGAGGTAGCAACTTCAAAAATGCTATACCACAATGGAGGTACATTTTGACATTCATCTTGGACCGCACTCTATCCGAACCAAAAAGCTGGTATTTTTCTAGTTACAAATATTCTAACAAAAGATTAAAAACTGTAACCGGATCATTGATTAGCGAAGCAATATAGAATAGTACGCCAAAAATATTGAAAAATTTAATGATATGTGGGTGTATTCAACCATTCAAAAGGATGGAACTCCTATTTTTTGAAGAAGCCCATCTTTGCTTGGGCCGAATACTCTTATCTTAAATCAGTTCTAAGGGACGATAACCAGATAAATCCTCACCATAGGGCCTTGCAGTATTCCACCAGCTAACAGTTCTACCCTCTTTTCTCCCCTCTTGGTACGCACCATCTTGCTGCTCACTCAGGAATGAAAATAAAAAGAGATTATGCTCAGGGAAAGCAATTTCTTCATCCTTAATACAAGGGACTTCATTTAAATGCTTGCTGATGTACAGAACCAATTGTGTCGGGTTTGAAGCAAAAAGAGGTATACCCTGGAAATGCAGCCGTTTCGCCCTGTCGTCTGCGAAAACCTCGATCAGTTGGTTGGCTTTGTATTCCAGCGATATTCCAGAGTCCATGAACACCCTCGAAATGTCATCCCGGCTATCTCCGATAACCTGCATTCCTTCAAGTACAGTATCTAAATCGTCCTGAGTGAAGAATTCTCTGAACAGATTAAAGGTATCATACAGTTCCTGCTGCTGCTGTTGGAAATTTTCACTTTTTTCTGCCGTGATCGAACCAATTTCATGATGATATGTCTGCAGCGCTGATTTATCCGTCAAAAATCGTAGAGGCCCCAAGCCCTTCATTGGCAATAGTTCCCAAAATGTCGAATGTGGGGTAAGGTTATTCATATCACAAAATTAAGTATATTTTGAAGTAAAACCATAGGATATTTCGTTTACTGACCTGTACCGCCAATCACAGCGATTTTCGATTTATTATTCATTTCTGTTCTTTATAAAATTTGAAAATAAAATTACTGTTCGTAAATTTCCAAAGGAAAAATACAAATTAACAAAAGGCATTAGACTTTTTTCCAATGAGAACCAATGTTTTATAAGAGGTTTAATAATACAAATGTAAAGAAAAGTATAATATTAACAGATTGCGAAGAAAACACTATTGTTAAAAGGCTTCTGCGTCACACGGGCTAATGTGCATGATTCACCGGCAGTTTTTCAATTAGCAGTTAGTAATAAATTGGGCTTTGATTCGATTTCCATTCAAAATGCAAATTTTAAATATCTTAGCTTTATTAAACAACACCGAAAACATTTTATGAAAAATATTGACAGAATACATCCATTCAAATCGACAATCAGAAAAACCGCATGTGGCATAGTGACAACTTTAGCTGCAGACTTTAAGATTTCAGCGAAAGAAAGTATTTCATTCGGAACAAAAACGCTTCTGGCAAATTACATATATGATAAAGATGAAAATTACAATCTGGTTTATACTGTTATTGATAACGATGGAAGCGAGGAAAGCTTTGTTGAAGACGATGGCATTTTACCCACCTTGTTTCTGAGCCCAGATCTGGGAAACTATGTTTCTGTTGTACCCTATGATCCTGATAAAGATCTGGAAATCAGTATTCCAGTTTTTAATCGTGAAAATATTGAATTACCAAAAAAGAACAGGCCGTTTACCGGAGACTTTGTTGGAACGTCAAATCAGTATTCAATATTTCATAATGCTGATATGTGGTCTGATACGAAACCTGACAAACTTCTTGCGATCGAATTTAAAAACAGAAGCATAAAAAAGAAGCATAACGTAAAAATTGCGCTTCCACGAAACAATAATATATATATTCAGAATAATGAAATCCATCTGTTGGCAAAAGATAAAACAAATTGGATACACCGACAAATTGATGAATTGGGGAATTTGATAAGAGAAAGAACAATCAAACCAAACCATAAATTTTTCCGACAGATTTTAAGTTTATCGTTTGAAGAGAATTCATATATCCTTTGCGAGGAAAAAGGGACAATTTCCATTGAAATTGTATCCGCACAAAATGTCTGTAGTACTAAGAATCTAATAGATATTGGAGATAGATTTTATAACACCTGGCAACCTATAGTGGTTGCAGAACAAACTTTTATTACGAGATTTAATAATGAGTTTGGCAACGGATGGATCACAACAAAAAATGATCAATTGCTGGAACTATTTTACAGTAAAGGAGAAGAAGGATATAAAAACCTTGTGACCGGCGAAGTTGCAGAAATGAATGATGAAAACCTCATTATTTCAAGCATAAACAAAGCGAAAGAAAATTGTTATGCAGTTGTTTTTTATCCAATGGCAAATGATGAGAACGAATGCAAAGAGCTGATTATCTTGAATCGTACAATAAAATAACAACAGTTTTCAATAAAATCGGTTCTTGGCTTTTAATTCGACAGTTATAATATTTTCAATCCGAACACAAACCAACAAAATGTTGACAGTAATCGTACATAAAGAAATGCTAAAAAAAATAAATTACAAAAAGAAAGAAGGCTGGGAGAAGATGAGGGAACCTGCGAAGATGAACAACCAATCACTGGCACTAGAGATGATTTCAGAAAACGGGTGTCAGTCAGCAGCATTATTTTCATGAAGATTGCACTTCCTCCATTTATTGCAACGATGACGACATTTTTGAGGATTTATCATCGATATCAGTGTAGATGAAAAGGAGAATATAAAGATGTAAATTTAGCCGGATAATGCAAATCCAACCGACTTAAATAATGACAGATAAAAATTACGCCATTTTCAGAAAAAATTATGAAGATCATATTTCTAAGAAATTGGAAATTGGCAAAGAACAATTTTATATTGACTATTACGAAACCAAACAACCTTTTGGTTTAGCCATATCCGGATTTCTAATGCTTGTGTTTGCTCTTTACATCATACTAAAAGTTCATACATTTTACGGAATTTCACTAACTCTCATAGGCTTATTTTTTATTTATGGTGGACTTAAAAAAAGCAAATTAGTTTTCAGAATTTCTAAAAATGGAATATGGACTGTTGAATTTGGATTTATTTACTTTCGACATATTGATCGTTTTGAATTTTACCGATATATAGGAAAGCACAGTTCGGAACGATTGAAAATTCATATTAAGAATTATAAAATGTATAAAATGGAATTGCCCTATTTTGAACAACAAATATCTCATATAGACAATTACGGAAATCTGAAAGAAAAATTACATAATGCCTTGGCCAATGCAAATAGAATATCCTAGGTGCATCATAAAATTCAGTAGTAGATAATTTTTCAATTGTAAGATTAGCAGTTATAAATTAAAAATCAAAATGGAAATACTTGAAAAATTTGGCATTGTCGAAGCCGGAAAAGACTATGTCTGGTTTGACTGTGAAGGTTTTGAAGAAAGTGAGGCTTATATTGAATTGATTAAAAATTTATCAACCATCAGCAAAGATAAATTTTCACCTCAAATATCACTGGTGAAAACGAAGGTTGGACTTTCAACCGTGAACATTATATAGTTGAAATAATTTTTAAGTTGAATAGTGAAAAGTATCCGATCAAACTTTTCTGTGAAGAATGGTTCGACTTCGACTTGATAATGGAACTGAATAACATACTTTCAAAAAAAGGAATTGAAGAACAATTTCTTCCCGTAAAGACCGGCGATCAATCTCTGATCATTGTATTTGGAAATCTATTTCTCCATGAAAAACTTGCAAGCGAAAATCTTTTGGAAAACACTGATAAACTGATACTTAAAAAGTCGCTAAACTTTAATTCATTAAAAATTAGCTGACGGGTTAGAACGGTAAACAAAGTTGCGCCGTCAAGACGGATCGCCAATTCTAAAATATAAGATTTAAAACAGACCGCGACCCATAAAATAATGACTGAATTCAAGATATAATTTGCAAAACAAAATATTAACAAGATATTCTCAGAAAATGTTGGAGAAACGACATCAGAATACAGAAAAGTTCAACGTTTCAGTAATATTTTGCTAACCAAAAAATCAGCTCAAAGCTTACATATCTGTCTAACGATAACTTGTTTTCGACCAATCTCATATTATTAGGCAATTAAAGAACTGACCGATAAGAGATCAAGTGATTTCTTTAAAAAAGGTTGAGATAGATAAAGAAAATATTTGGCTTTATCTGTAGACTTTCCATTTTTACAATTATAGAGCATTTCATTATCGTTTCTTTGTTTTACAAAAGCTTAATTAAGATAATTGTGGGAAAATCGTTTCAAACATTCAAAACAGTCTTACTATTTTTAGCATCATTTTTACAATTGCTAAACGACCAAAGTACCTTTGATACATTAATTTATTTATCACAGAGACAATGACCAAGGTTAAAATCCCAAGATTTAAATTAGCTATTGTCAGAAATGGTAAATTAGAAAAATTTGGCAACTGCAGATTATCGAGTTAAGACATCGTGTTTTTCCAATTCAAAAATACCTTTCTCTATCAATTGTATAACCAAAGCTTTTGTCGCAAGTATGCAATTACAGGAGCGGATTCAGCTAAATCCAGAAGATCCTATCTCCAAATATATTGCCGATATACCTAATGAATTGAACTCAACTAGCAAGATAAAAATCTAAACAAACAACCATCACAATTTTAAATTATGAAAATCATAGTAACGGTATCTATCCTGATTTTGGCTTTAATCGCTTGTAATAACTCAAAAGAAAATACGATGGCAAAGTCAGACAATGAAGAATTGGTGAAAATTTATTTTGAACATTTCAATCGTCACGAATGGAAAAAAATGGCGGATATGTACTCAGAAAATGCTGAATTTAAAGATCCTTCTTTAGGACAGGGGATTGTTAAACAGACCAGACAACAGTTCATTGAAAAGTATTCAGAGCTGAGTAAGATTTTCCCAGATCTTAATGATAAAGTTATTCAAATATATCCTACGGACGACAACCATATTATTGTAGAGTTTGTCTCAAGTGGAACTGCAGCTGATGGATCAAAGTTCGAATTGCCAATCTGCACAATTTTTACATTTGAAAATGGAATTATAACCAAAGATTTTACCTACTACGATAATTTTGAAGAAGGGCAAGCTAAATAAAACTATACCAGTAACTATGAAAAATAAAGTATTTTTAATCATCGTTCTGTTTTCTGTGCTGGCTTTAAATTCATGCGAAAGAAAGATCAAAGATTACTCAATGCTAGTCAAAGATAATTCCGTGCTGCAGACAAAACTTTTACATGATACCAAAAAATTCAACGCTCTTGCAAAACAAGACAGTAGCAATTTGAAAAAGCTGGAGGAAATCAAATTCAAATATAAAAATATGGTAGAGTCCATCGGAATCTGCCACAATTGGAAGGGTAAGATCACCTTACTGGACCTGGATGAAGTGGATGCTTACTCAAGCGATACGGTTGTGATGAGAATCGGTGTTGAAAATATTTATGACAACGGTTATCAGGATTATTTTTCATTTATGCAAGTAAAGGCTATTCCTAAAGATGGAAAATTATATAAAAAATTGAGCCGCATTAAGGAAAATAGCGAGGTCGCTTTTAGCGGTAGATTGATAGGTGCAGGTCTGCACGATATGTCCCCTGGTCACGAGTTCAACAACTTCCATATTGAAACAGAATTTTCGGATATTAGAGCCTCTTATAAATAAAGGCAAAGTATTAAACAAAATCAACTAATAATAACTTTAATTTTCAACAGGAAAACTTGGTATCATTCGGTTTAGGATCGAAGATCAAACACCATTCTAATTCTAAGTTTTTTTTTGGAGAGCAAATTGATTAGAAAAATAAAACAGTAGTCATATGAGTTTAGGAGACTTTTTCAGAAGCCAGCTTTCACAGGTTATTGAATGGAAAGACCAGCAGCCTGATGTGTTAATTCATAAATTTCCATCTGAAAATGATGAAATCAAAAATGCATCAAAACTGATAATAGCGCCTGGTCAGGGTGCAATCTTGGTCTACGAAGGCAAAGTGACAGATCATTTGGATCAGGAAGGTATTTTTGATATTGAAAGCGATAATCATCCATTTATTACCACTCTGCTTAAACTGCGCACCAATTTTGAAAGTGAGCACAAATTAAAGGTTTATTTCTACCGTACATCCGAAGTGGTTAATCAAGGTTGGGGTACATCACAGGCTGTCAAATACATAGATCCAGTTTACAAGATCCCGGTAGAACTTGGTGCCAACGGAACATTTTCTTTTAGCATCACAGATCCCTTGTATCTTTTTACTAACGTCGTTGGTTCTAGAGATAAATATTTGGTATCAGAAGCACGAGAATTGCTTCAGGGCAGGTTTTCACAGAATCTTTCATCAATTCTTGCAAAAGGTGCAATTTCCTATCAGCATATCGATGCACAACTACCCTCTTTGTCCAAAAATATTCAAGAACAGTTACATCCAGAGTTGCATAACCTTGGATTTTCATTAACTGATTTTAAGCTCAACGGAACAATCTTCGATCAGGCAACAACGGAAAGAATTGGTGAAATCGCTGACATTACCGCAGAGTCAATGGCTGCGAGCGAAGGTGGATTATCCTATATTGATATGGAGAAGCTTAAAGCACTAAGGGATGCCGCGCGTAATGAAGGTGGACTTGCAGGTGCAGGTCTCCAGCTTGGTGTCGGTATGGAATTGGGGAAAGCATTTGATGTTGCCAAAGAAGAACAGTTAAATGCTGACGCACCTGATATCGTAACAAAATTACAGCAGTTGAAACTGCTTCTTAATGAAGATATTATTACTCAGGAAGAATTTGACATCAAAAAGAAAGCGTGGCTGGATAAATTTTAAAAAGAAAAGATGAAAAAAGTTATAGGGATTGTTATCATACTTCTAAGTATATCTTTAATTGGTGTAATCATGCTACGCCTCTGGAATATTGAAATCATCAGCATTCAAAATGTAGTTAGGAGCATTGCAACATTGGTTTTACTGGTAATAGCGATTGTCATTCTCATCATTGTTTATGGCACTTCTTTCATAAATAAAGATCATGTCTACAATAAAAAGGCAGGCAATCAGGCTCATCCTAAAAAATAACATTACAACCGAAATGGCGAAAAATATTAAGGCTATTAAATGCCCCCACTGTGGGAGCATCAAAAAGACCGAAATCAAAGCGGATTACTTTCGATGTCTCAACTGCGACACCGAATATTTCCTTGATAATGATGAGATCAATATCAATATAAATCATACACCCTATGAAGGTTCAAAGCCCCGTTCAACCGTAAAAAATAACACAACAGCAGTAATAATCACAGCGATATTAATAGTATTTACCCTTTTTATCGTGGTGATTAATTTCATAGGAAAACCGGACGAAGCCTCTTCTATAGAAGCAGAAAAAAATAAATATGACTATTTTGGAGGGCAGATCGTATTCCAAAATACAAAAACAGGAAAAGCTGTCTTTTTAAGACTGGGACGTGAAGACATCATTGCAAAAGACAATAGTGTAGATTATGTGAACACACACGCCGTTTTCATCGACCCGGTAAGCAAAAAACAGTTCAAAGACGATATGGTATTTGAACGCACCAGGAGGCTTGATCATTACCAGAGTACTTTCGAAATTTATCAGGATGGAACAATATACATGATCTATCCGGGAGAGAAATTATTTACAGTGGACCGTAAAAATAACAAACTTGTAGATGTGACCAAATCTATCTTCAGCAACCATCCTGAAATAAGCTCCGGACTAGCTAAAATCACTCTCCTTGATAACTATTTTGATTTGATGACCAATGATGGTCAGAAATATTATTATGTTCCAAAAGTCGATTTACTAACCAGTAAACGAGATGAAGTAGATAAGGCAATCTACAGCACATATCCCGACACATGGCTTAAGTTTGACATGTTTTTATCTGATAACCTGATGAAGATGACACTTGACAGGACGACCTTAAAACCAACTGGTATCAACATTCTACCTGATCGCAAGTTTTTCAGGCCCCGACTTCTATATCAGGATAATAAAAATTTAATTATTGCAACCTGCGCCACTGCAAATACAGACGGACCTGTCATGTTGCAAAGCTTAAATGTGGAAACAGGTGCAGTCATTTGGTCCCAGCCTGCTGTTACCTTTAATTACAGAAGTGCGGCGAAGTGTAACGAAGGCTTTGCGATCGAATATTCTTCCGGACAGGATCACGATTACATATCTGGTGTACTGATCATTTCACCGGAAGGCAAAGTGATAAGCGATTATTTAGTTAAGCGTGGGGAATAATTATCACCAGACCAAAAATATTATTCAACAATATATTTAAGCTAAATGCAATTAAACAACATACCAGGAGAAAACTAATTTCATCATACTTTTAATCAACAACTCTTATTATGGAACCTAGCAATATACAGCAATTAAATATCATTGCAGATGGATCAATAATAGCGATTGCAGATGCGAAAAAATATAACCAAACACTCAAAAACCAGACAAATTGGACGTGGAAACAAGTAAATGATTTTTTTCTTGAGACAAATAAAGATAGTTTAGTGGTTTTTGAAGTTGCGTGGGGAGATGAACGGGGTTTTGAATTTTTAATTAACGAGACGACTACTAAAACTGCTTTTCGAAAATTTGAGCAATGTATTGAAGTAACTAATGAAAGTCTTTTTCTCATCAACTGGACGGATCTCACTTCATCACTACAGTTTCGAGATACGAAGATACCTGATAAAATAAACGAAAATTTAAAAATTAAGATCGAGAACGGATTTTATAAAGTAATCGTAAAACAGCTTTTTGACCACAATGATTATGATTATGAATGTGGAAACAAGATTAGTTACATTGTAGAATTAATATCTGAAACTGAAAACCCTGACATACGAGCTGAAAAGATTATTTGGACAAAAGATTTCCCAAATGATGAAACTTTCTTCCTTAAAGACGAGCCTAATGAGTTTGATGACCTATTAGACGAATTAATAGGAAAAGACCAGATCAATGTTGAAAAATAAAATTAAAGAACTTCCAAAAAATGAGTTACGACATTTCACTCTACAGAATTGAAACCAAAGAAAAAGAAGAAGTCACAGATGACGAAAACTTTTTCGAAAACGAAAAAAATTTAGTACCATTTACAGAGGAGCAATTTCTAGAACTAAAAAAAAGACTGATACTGTATGGATATCAAATATCAGAGAAAAACGTTTATGGAATACAGTTCAACCATAGAGATGAGGATTACGGAACTGCATTACTAACACAGGAAGCACTGTTTTTTAGAGCAGGTTGGAACGAAAACTCAATTTTTGAAGTAGGAATGACTGCTTCTGAATTTACAGACTCTGGAGAATACGCAAAATATGACTGGCAGAATGGAGAGTGGGAAATATGGGAATAATATATAAGATATTAAAAAATGCCTCATATGGTATGTAGTGCAAACCTCAATGAAAGTTCAAATCTTTCAGATGGGTAATGCGTTGGTCGTTACGTTATAGGTCCAAGCGCAAAAAACCAAAACTGTCAGCCGTCACTTTTAGAAGACTACAACAGACAAAACATATGAAACTTAATCCCTTTTTAATTATTAACTTGTTACTTATACTTTTTATATGCATTGGCGTAGGCTTGACAATCTTTTTGATTGTACAACACGTAAAAATTATTGGCGCTTATATAGTTTCGGTACTTTTTATTTTGTTTCCGGGCACAATACTGTATGGGTTGAATTTTGGATTTAACATCCCTGAAAAGACCATTAAGAAGCAAGCCGAGAGACAAGAAAATGTAACATTCGATACTAACGGAATATGGTACAAATTGCCTATTTTTGATACAAACCAATTTATTAATTGGAAAACTATTGAAACTGTAATTTACACAAATTATCAATTAGATGATAATGCACAATTTGTTTTCTATTTAACACAACCACCAGTTCAAACAATATCAGAAAATCCGTGGTTATTAAATAGAATTTTTCCGTTTGTATTAAGAAATAAAAAAGAAGTTACGATACAAGACGACTGCAAGAATTTTTATGAAATTCCAAGGATGTTGGAAACATATTTAATCAAAACAAACACAATAGACTTGACCACGGATTATAGAAAAGGAACATTGATAAAATCAAAAACAACACGTAAAGACAATGCTATAATGACGGAAGAATACTGGAAACCCAATAATAATGTTGAAAGAGAAAAAGTAATTTATGACAAATACAATCGAAGTTTTGACCAAATACGCCAACAAAGAGGAATGTAATAAACGTAAAGAAGGTTTTGTAAGAACGGGTCGATTTTCAAATAACAGCAGTTTTTAAAATTGATAATTAAACTCAAACTATGAAAAACATTAACCGAAATCTGGTAATCATTCTGTTATTGGTCCAGATCAATTTATCCGCTCAAAAAATTCAAAATAAAGGCAAGTATGATTATTTAGTAAGAGAAGAAAAGGGAGATTTAAATAATGATGGAAAGACAGACAGAATCACGGTGAAAATGGATACGGTAAACGAAACCAGACCCTTTCGAGTTCAAATTCTCCTCTCTCAACCCAATGGGAAATTGGCTTTAGCAGTATCTTCAGATCAGATGGTTGAGCCACAGTATCCGGTTGAAAACCAAGGGAAATTCAATGGCTACCAGATTCCTAATTTTTTTATTGAAAAAGGGATATTATCCATGTGGAGTGAGATTGAAAGTGGAAATATTACGTACGATTTCAGATACCAAAATGGGAATTTTGAACTAATTAATGTAAAAAAGTTAACTAATAATTCGAATAAAGGATATACTGAAGAAAATACAATTTTTACAGAAACGAATTTTGATTTAGTTAAAGGGATCAGAACCGAAACTGATGAAATATTTGGTTCAGAAAAACCATTAAGTACACGAAAAAAAACAAAATTAATCAGGCCCTTACCTAAAATACAGGATTTCAAATATTCCGATAAAAATTCATATTAATACTCGTGCAGTTTCTCTTATTTTACCGTTTTCTTCTCATTCTTAAATTCAAGTATTAGCAAGTGCTGGAAATGGCTTAAATTTTCCTCAAGGATCCGTTCTGCGTCTAGTCCGAAAAAATCGAATATCTCCCTTTTGATATCAATGTTGATCGGGTTTCTGAGATCCTATTTTATATCATAAAAGTGATCGCTTTCCCAAAAGGGTTTGTTCGATTGGCTTGCAATACAACCTTTAAGCTTTTAGTATCAAATCCATAACCGATCGACTCTTTTCTGTAAGGATTTTCATTGTAATCAGTATACAAATAAATAAACCCGTATTTCAGGTAAACAGTGTTTTTATCGTATGAACTGATGCTTTTGCTGTACAATATCATCATATCATATTCTGATAATGCTAAATTCTTATATCCTATGATCACCTTTTCTCCATAAATTACAGCCTGTGATGGTAAAGCTAATGACTTTGAAAGTTGGTCCAGATTAAAATCAAGTGTATTGCTAATTTTTTGAGATACCTTGACAATTAAAGCTTCTCCCATCAAACGAGTTAAACCGTAACTTTTACTATCTTTTAATAAGGATCAAAATTTCAATCAACTGCATTTGCACCTTGTGAGGTTTCTGACTTTTCTATGCACGTAACCATTCAGGCAGGTACAAGGAAAACTGCAATCAATACCTTGAAAACAATAAGAAAGAACATTGATGGAAGCCTGAAATATTTTTTCGGAGGTTCTGGGATCTCCGATCCCGGATACCCAAAAATATTTTTTCCCGCAGTGACCACAGAATATATTTGCTATAGAAAATCGGATCATCTCATATGTAATTACGCCGGTTGAAATATGATCTGCTTCACTTCACGACAAGACATTGATCTCGTATGATGATATCGTTAGAATAGCTCTGTGAAATTGACGTTAAGGGAACAGCAGTGTTTTCAGATTTGGCATACTTACCGACTTAATTTGCCGATTCAACTAAAAATTAATAGGATCTATATGATTTCTGCAGACCTTTGTCTTTGTATAATAACAATAAACAGCAACTAGAATTATGTAATTAGTAAAGCTGAATATATAAAAGTGCTTTAAAATAATTAATCATCATAGTAAAAAAGATTGTTACAAGGAACTTGAATTTAGTAATCTTAGGAATAATTATTATTTTTATAACAAAAATTATCATGTATTTAAATAATAACTGCGGAAAACAAATCATTCGGCATTTCTAACACGAAATTCGATGAATACTGAGCAGATTTTCCTTAATATGACAAACAAATTAAAAACTAATCTATGAATTTATTCTTACCTTTAACACTCCGTGGTCTTACCTTGAAAAACAGAATCGTTGTTTCACCTATGCAGCAATACAGTGCTTTCAACGGTATTCCGGGAAACTGGCATCTTGTACATCTGGGCAGCCGGGCAGTAGGTGGTGCCGGTTTGATAATGACCGAATGTACCGCAGTTTCTCCAGATGGTCTTGCCACATTAAGCGATGTTGGGATCTGGAATGATGAACAAAAGAATGCATGGAAAAACATCGTTGGATTTGTGCATGAGCAGAATGCAAAAATCGGAATCCAACTTTGGCATTCCGGTGGAAAAGGAAGTCTGAAACATCCAGACGAAAAGATGAAACCACTCTCTAAAGATGAAGGTGGCTGGACTGTAAAATCATCTTCTCCTACAGAAATAAATGGTGTAATCCCTCAGGAATTGACGATCGACGAGATTCAGGAACTCAAAGTTAAATTTACTGAAGCTGCTCTCAGAGCTGTTGATGTGGGATTTGACGTAATAGAATTACACGCAGGTCATGGATATCTTTTTCACCAATTCTACTCGGCAGTAATTAACAAAAGACAGGATGAATATGGTGGAAGTCTCGAAAACAGAATCCGTTTTTTAGTAGAAACGGTTGGTGAAGTCAGACGAGCAATTCCTGATGAAATGCCCTTATTGGTCAGGATTTCTGCAGTTGATTATTTGGAAACCCCGGATGCATGGACACTGGATGACAGCATCGTTTTGGCAAAAATCCTGAGAGAAAATGGTGTAGACCTCATCACAGCTTCAGGCGGTGGATTTGCCAATGTGAGCAAAGACCGCGTTTTTCCAAATTATCAGGTTCCGTTTGCAGCAATTATTAAACAACAGACTGCTATTGCGACTGGCGCAGTGGGAATGATTACAGAAGCGGTTCAGGCGAATGATATTATTGTAAATGATGAAGCAGATCTGGTTTTCATTGCACGAGAACATTTGCGTGATCCCTACTTTGCGTTGGAGGCTGCAAAAGAACTGGAAGTCCAAATCGAAATTCCGTGGCAGTATAGAAGAGCTTTTTAATATGATCACTAAATAGACTTTAAGTAATAAGATGAAACTCTACTCCATTGCTGAAATTTATTTGGAATGATGTACTTTAGTCATGTTCATTAACCATGACTGCCGTTTATTATCACTAGAAATTGCAGTCTATCACAAAAAAAACTTTTATGAAAAAACTAAAACTATACGGAAATGCGGATTCATCTGAAATCTATCCAATAAGAGACTTTTTGAAACGCAGTGTTGTTGATTTTGAATGGTCAGAAATTATTCATGATCATCCAGGGCAGCAAAACATAAACTCATTCCATCCAGATACATACGCTGTAATAGAATTTCCGGATGGTCAGACAATCGTGAACCCCTCACTTGAACAGATTGCATGTAATCTCGGATGGATTACCAAACCAAAATATGAAGAATACGACCTTTCTATCTATGGTGCCGGTCCTGCCGGATTAAGTGCCGCAGTGTATGCTGCATCTGAAGGGCTTAAAACAATTTTAATTGAAAAAGAGGCCGTAGGCGGACAGGCAGGCACAAGTTCAATGATTGAAAATTACTTAGGTTTTCCCGAAGGAATTTCCGGTGCAAATCTAGCGGAACGTGCAAGGCAGCAGGCATTGAAGTTTGGTGTTGAAATATTACTTTTAAAGGAAGGGATCAAAGGCACATTTTACGACAAAAAGATTCATGTTGATTTTGCATCAGGTGAGAAGCTTGTCGCTAAGAGCAATATCTGTGCTACAGGTGTAGAATATGCAAGACTGAACCTGCCTGAGGAAAGTCGTTTCTTCCATAAAGGAGTATATTATGGTGCCGGTGCGAGCGAAGCCTTTTTCTGTCAGGATAAAGATCTATATATTGTTGGAGGCGGAAATTCAGCAGGTCAAGCTGCCGTGTATTTCTCAGGTTTTGCAAAACGTGTGTTTATGGTAATCAGAAAGGGTAATCTTTCAGACACGCTATCTGATTATTTAATTCAAAGAATTGCCACTATTGATCATATACATGTTTTATATTACTCTGAGGTAATTGAACTGGAAGGTGATGATTATTTACAGCGAATTAAAATTGCCAATAGCGAAAAAAACACTGAAGAATGGCATGAAACTTCAAAGTTATTCATTTGTATCGGTGGAAAACCAAATACAGAATGGGCTTCCGAAACAGCTATCTGCAGAGATACAAATGGCTATCTTTATACCGGAAGCGATTTAATCGGACTTGACCAATTTACAAGCTGCTGGGAACAGGAAAGACCTCCCTATCATCTGGAAACAAGCGTACCTGGGTCATTTGCTGCAGGTGATGTACGATTTAATTCAGTAAAAAGAGTAGCCTCGGCTGTTGGTGAAGGAGCAATGGCAGTTACACAAGTTCACCAATATTTGTCAAAATTATAATTATGGAAAATAATACTATATGTAATCATATTACAGCTATAAAAGAACTGAAGACAGCAAAACAAAAGGCATGCAAAACATGTGTAGAAGAAGGCTCCCAGTGGGTGCATTTACGTACCTGCCAAACTTGCGGTATTACGCTATGTTGCGACTCCTCTCCGATGCAACACATGTCGCACCACTGCAAAAAGGAATTACACCCTGTTGTAATATCATCTGAACCGGAAGAAAGATGGATGTACTGTTATGTAGATGATTTGATGACTGAATATACAGACGAATAATTACACACATACCAAAGAAAATACAGGATCGATAGCTTATGTCTTTAACGTAAAACCTCACCAGGATTTATAGGATTTCATAAGATGTTAATTTACAATATACCACCGCTAACAAGAGTTTTGCTTCGGGTGGGATGCAATGCAAATTCAACTATAGGTTTCAATGGAATCCTGTTGTTTTAATAAATCACACAGCCAATTCTAAAAATCCTATTGATGATTGATTTACATTCCTATATTTAATTATCTTTCGCTACTATTTGCTAAACAGCCTACTCTATTCATTCTGATCAAGTTACCTGTAATTTAAGACCTCAACCGTTGTAACCCCGGCTCGGTCTTGTTTGTCATTATTATTAAAAGTTAGTTTAATTGCCCTGTCAGAAGAAACTGCTATATATATCGGGAGAGGTTGTGCCGTAACACCTATAAGCAGTTTTTCATTCTTAACATGTCCAAAATACTCCTTAAAATCCGCGACAACCAAAGAATCTGTAATAGTTTCAGGAATCAGGAAAATAATTTCTGAACCCATTTTGCTCTGTAATTCTTTATTCTTATAATACTGTATAATTATCTTTTGTCCGTTCTCCTCCTTCGTTGGGTCGTTCATCATTAATGGCAGTTTACTTAAAAATCTTTTATTTAAAGACCGAATACCTGTCTCGTTAAATTTTGGTTCAGGGAGTTTAGATACAGAATCTATATAGGTCAGGAATACATTGGCTCGGCTGGCTTCCCATTCCTTAACTACAGGAATGATAGAGTTGTTTTTCTGACTTTGGTTTTTATCTTCATTACAGCTTAAGAAACAGCTCAGTATACAAGCAAATAGAATATAATAAATACAGGCAAATTTAAAAATAAAAACTGAGTTTCTCATTTGAATTTAATTTAAAAAATAAACTGAACACAAAAATTAGAGAACTTATCATTCACTAACTCCTATACCCATTTCTTTAAAATATTTGTCAGAATCACATTTCCTGTTCCAATATTGATGATGCCGTTTTGAATATCCCAATAGCAGGTTTTTGAAATGTCTTTACTGTTTACAACAATCAGTCTGTCATAATCCGGAGCGAAGAAGATATACCTGTTTTCATTCCTGACGTTCCAGTATAGACCATTATCTGTATTAAGATTTTTCGTTCCGTTACCGTACTTTTTTGTGAGCAATTGCTTTACTTCGTTCTGATTTTTTTTACCTTTGATTTCAGCTCTGAAACCAAAAATATCAGTTGAAACATTCTGCTTTTTTAAGATTTTCAGGTTATTCTCCAGTTGTTTTCTTGTTTTAAAAAAGGTGCCCTCGAAATATCCTCCCCCGTTTTTCATAACGCTGTCATTATTAACTTTAGCCGATAAAAGAAAATAAACCTTATCCACAGGAATGCCGGAAAATACAAATTTTGTACTGTCCGTATCTTCTGCCAAAATTGCAAAAGGATATTCTACACTGTCTGCTCCAATACTCTTTCGTGATGTTTCACTGAGGAGATATTCAACTGGTTCGTTAAGTTTCAGTTGAGCCAGATCTGTCTGTTCAGCTTTACTGCAAAAGGTAATCAGTGGCAAGATCAATATCAATAATAACTGTTTCATTTATTGTTAACTTTTTGTTTTGGTCTCATTTAGAATTCAAATAATGCTAAGCGGACAAAATTTTCTCATCTATTCTGCAAGACTTAAATTCTGTTCATAGGTCTTGTCTGCATCCAATCCGAAAAACTCAAATATTTCTCTTTTGATATAAATGTTCATCGGGTTTCTGAGATCGTATCTGATGTCATACAAGTGTCTGCTTTCCCAATAGGGTTTATTGGATCGATCTGCAATACAATCCTGAAGTTTTTCAGTATCCAGACCATAGCCAATCGATTCATTTCTATAAGGATTTTCATGGTAACCTGTATGTAAGTTCTTATCCTCTGTTTTCAAGTATTTATTAAATTTGGCATTGTTAGCCTCCTTAAAAATAAACCCATACTGCAGGTACACAGTATTTTTATCATCTGAACTGATACTTTTGCTGTACGAAATCAGCATATCATATTCTGAAATTTCCAAAGGCTGATGCCCTATGATCATCTTTTCTCCATAGAAAAACTGGTTATCCATTACTGCCTGCGACGGTAAAGCCAACGTCCGTGAAAGTTCAGCCAGGTCAATATCCGGCGTATTGCTTATCTTGTGATACAATTTTACGATCAGTGCTTTGCCCATTAATTGAGTCAACCCATAATTTTTGCCAGCTTTGAGATTTTCTGTTTTGACCCGTTTGGCAACATCCATCAGTATTCTGCCAAATGCATAGTTTCTTCGGTTGATCTTAAAAGCAAAAAAATCGCCCTCTTTATATTTACACCTTTCCCGTTCTGCATTTTTAAAAGCCTCGATCTCTTTTAAATCCTCTTCAGTTGTTTCCTCAATCCATTTTGCAATCCATTTTTTCAGAGACCCAAGATCTCCTTTCTCATTCAGATTTTCTGAATGATAGGTCATCTGCGTGGTGAAATTTGCGATTCTTAAATAGTCTTCTGAAAAACTAAAATAGACTCCAAATGAACCAAATGACTGGGTGGCTGTAAAGTTGAGCTTTTTAGGTTTGCCCTTTGATGTCTTGGGCAGTAAAATGGTTCTGTTTTCTGCTGTCTTCTCATTCAGTTCATTTTCTGAATAGGAGTTTTCAGTAACGGCTATTTTTTTTCTGATCGTATCGCCGTCAAAGTACAGATACATATCATTTAGCTTTACTATTTCCCAATTGCTTTCCACGGGAATCAGTCCTAAATATTTTCGCTGTTCATTGGTTAATTCAAAAATCATATCTGTATTATATTAAGGTTATGCCAATGGCTTTAGAATTCTTACTAAAATTTTCATAGCATTAGTTTTTGCAATATTTATCTTTTCTTTATCGACTTCTTCTAATGCGGTTCGTGAAATTCCAAGTTTAGTCGTTCCTGATTGCTGAACACAACTCGATATAATCGATAAGACAAAATTAATTCTTTTCAATATCGAGAGCTATTTTATAGGCTTCAAATGCTTTTAATTTTAGTGTATCGCTTTTGTTTCTGAACCACATCTGCATATAGGAAGATGCACTGTAGGCCCTGCAATTTGGATTTTTATCTTCCAGTAAATCACGCCTTAAAGTATCAGTATCGTTCAAAGTTCCGACCTAGCCTAATACAATAATTGCCCGATCTCTTGTATAATCGTCTTCGCTTTCTGCAAACTTTCTGGCAAATACAATAATTTGATTTTTATATTTACTTTTGTCGCTGATCCCTCCTAACATAAAAATAATTTCGGATTGAAAATCGGCATCTTCGTTACTTTCAAGTTTTTCCAGTAGCAAAATTTTAGCTTTCTCTTCGCGCTCTTGAAACCTGTTTTGCAGCTTTTTCCTTAATTCGACATCAAGATATCGGTCGCTGATCAATCCATAATGAAATTCTATAAGAGGACTTCTTGTAAACGAGGTTCATCATCGTCTGAATCGGTTAACTCGAACAGAATTGACAAACGTTAATTGAAGATTTATTTTGTAACGTATTTATTTCGTAAAAAGGTATTTTCAGTTCAGCTCTTTTTTCATTTTTACTTTCAGCAGTTTACAGTGGTCTTTTCCAAAATTGATAACCTGCTGAATAAATCTCGAGATCCTCCATCTTTTTAATATAAGATTTTTCGAACATTGATAATGTTATTTCTGTTACATCCATCGATTTGGCAATTCTGTTTCCCTGTGAATCGAAAGATATGTCCTCTTCTTTATATTCTCTCTTTGAAAGAGAATAATAGAAAAATTTCCCTTCCCAATAAGAAACATTTGGATCGTCATCATCAACAGTAATTTTTTTGCTGTTTTTGCTGATATATTCTTTAATTTTATTGAAATCAGCATTGTTTCTTGAAGTTTTTCCTACTTTGAGATACATTAAATTGCCTTTTCGGTCTTCCACCATATCCATTTTTGGGAATGATACGGTATTTAAAACTGCAATTGTGTCCCTTTCCTGATTGTATGCGACAGTCTTATAACCATAACCAAAGATTTCGGTTGGCTTTTTATTTCTTACCATCCAGTCATCGGTTGGCTCAAGGGACAGATCTGTAGGAAATCTTCCTTCTGTTTTAAAATAACCTAAAGTATCTTTTACAAAAAAAGGATTATCAAGCAATTCCAGGGTCTTTTCTTTACCCACTTTTTTGGGTTCTGTAGCAAGAGTTTCATTGGTTTTTTTTATTTTATTTTTGTAAAATCCTGAGACATTAAAATCGTTTGATACTTCTGCTAAATCAACAAACTTTTTATCCTGAGAATTGCAGGAGGTGATGATCAAAGATGTTAAAATAAGTAAAAGTTTAATGGTATTTTTCATAAATAATATAAATTTGGTTGTGTTTTTTGTTAAAGAATATACTAAATAAAAATTTTTGCATTTGGTGTTATAATTTCAAATTTCTCACTCACCTGTTTAGGATATTTGGTATCAAGGAATAACCATTGCTCTTGTGACAAAGGTAGAAAACAAAGCGTATCATTTCCGAGACTTTCTTTACAAATCCTAATTTCAAATTCAGGCTGCAAGATCTGATTAAGGGTTGTTAACGTGGTATCTCTGTCTGCGCCAACCCCTTGATACGGAATTAATTTTTCCTGACCTTTATAGCTTATGATAGTATCAAATCCTCTTTCATTATCCGCTTTGTTGGTTTTAACGGAAAGTACATTTGTTTGAAGTATGTTTTCACAGTACGTAATAATATTTTCATCTTCTTCACCCCAGTCAATCCACATCGCAATAGCATCGATGTCATTATCATAGAAGTTATCGTAGAAAAAATCACCGTCTTTGTTCACTAAATATTTTTCTATAAATAGTATCTTGTCTGTTTTTTCCTTCATAAGTTTATTCTCATTTGAAGAATCAGGCAGTTTACTTCCAAATATTTTTTTCAAAAAATCAATCATATCGTAATTTAATTATTGGTTAACCTGCTTATCGCCAATCTGATTTACAGCGGTTAATGGATATTATCAATTCTTGAGTAATTCCGTAACGACTTCTTCCTTTTTTTTGTAACAGACCTGCTTCAGTCATCTTAATTTTCCTATTGATTCTCGTATCATTTCTAAGTTTCAGATAATAGTCCAAATCATTTTTTCTCTTTTTAGGTTTGATCTGATGAATAAGTCTAATAATTAAACATAGCTGATAATTTCCCCAGTTCTAAAGCTCAAAATATAGATTTTCGCTCCCAAAGTCGTTCCAGCCAATATCTTCGCGATCTATCTCGCCCCATTCTATGGACGTATCATCAAAATCATTATTGAATTCTGAACTAAGGTTTCCACTAAGATGCTTCGCATACAATTCTTCGACTTCACGTTTAATTTCATAGCTGAGATCTACAATTTCAAAGTTCTCCAGAACTACATAATTTGGCTTTCGCTGATTCAGAAATTCTTTTGTCTCTCGGACAAATTCCTTAAATGAATCGATCTGGTAGTATTCCTCATAAATTGCTACAAGTTCCAGAAATTTGAGTACTAATTCTTTTCCTTCATCAAAGTTGACCACAATAGCTGTCTTTTCAGTTTCTTCAACAAGATTTGAAAAAATCATTTGGCTTTCGCCCGCTACCATTAACAAATATAAAGGGGGGGGGACATCATTTTCACATTCAGAAAGTCCTTAAGCATCAACCGGATTTTGCTGATAATCGTTTTTAGTATAAATAAAACTTCTGTTTGACATAATAATAGTTTCAGGTTATCAATCTTAAATCAAACATTTTAAAGCCGAAATCTTTTAAACCTTAGATCAAACATCGTTTCTGTAAAATTATTTTGAAGGAAATCATCTGCCTGTTGCCAGGTCACATCTTCCAAGTCTTCGCCTTCTTGTATGATACCAGAGCCTTCATCTTCTGAAATCTCTCCCTGGGAATAGATATATTTCCGCTCAAGTTTCCCATTGATGTACTTTTCAAAATAATAAGTATCGGAAGTATCTGAAATGATGAATTGTATAATTTCCCCGTCAAAGTTGGAAATATCGTACAACGTTCCAAATTCTGTGAATATAAGGGTTCCCATTTCAGTCTGCAAAATATCAATCGTACTATCTTCCCTAAAACTCGAAGTAGCATCTTCGAAATTTGTTTCCTCAGAAAAAATAATTTTGCTGCCTAAAAGATTTTCGATGATTGCCTGGTCACTTTTCCCTTTTATAAGAAGGCCTGCGATATTATATCCCATATTTTTAATTATTTAATTTCTTATAATTTTTTAACTACTGGTTATTTTGCTGGTTTTTGTTGGTAAAATTGTTACTCATTTCAGCAAAGAATTTCAAATGTTATTATTTCTAAACTTCATTTTGACTGATAGATTTATGCACAAAATCTAATTATACGAATAGTGTTTCATAATACATAATACATAAGGCAATAATAAGTATCTAAATTTTAACAGATTCAATTTTGTTATTGTCCAATAACAGCATTTAAGTCGCAATGATTTTCTGATATAAGCTTTTTCAAGATAAATCCTTACTTAATAATTTTACCATTTATCTTGATAGTAGTCCAATTTCCATCAAATCCTTGTCCCTTAATATAGGTTTCCTGATGTGGTTGCCCTTTCAAATTATCATGGTAAATCATATCAAAGGAAAAAGTCATCTTTCGATCAGATTTTTCAATGATGGTCACCTTGTAATCATTGGTAGTTTTATCATTAAGAGTAAAAAAGCTATCATTAACATTCCCTCCAAATTGAGCACGGACGTATTCCTTACCTTCTGAAGCAGGCCAGGATTCTACCAACTCTTTTTTCTCGTTAATTCGAAGAAAGACCTTAGAGACGGCGTCACCACCAACGAGGGAATAAAATTGATAATATAATTTACCGTCAATCCTTAACGTATCCTTAATTTCCGTATAGTTTTGAGCATCAACTTTCCAGTAGTTTCCAATCTGCATCGGCATAAAGGATCCAGAAGCATTTTCATTATGATTTTTATTCTGCATCGTACAAGAAACAATCAATAATGCAAGGCAGAGAAATGAAAGAAAACTTTTTTTCATGGTTATTTTATTTTTTCATATTTATTGAAGTTAGAACAAATTCATATAATAAAAGGTCAAATATCTGAGGCATCAATCACTTTATGCTGTACCACATTCAATCCAAATGTAAATATAAACAGACTTGAAACGGTAGAATTGTACAAATGGAAAGTATTAGAAAAAATAATTATTTTTTCTAAATCAAAGTTATGAGATCGATTTGGATTTATGTTTATCAAATAATTGATTGCTGATTTCAAATTCGACAACCAAAGTTTTTCGATTTCAGCTTCTTTTGAATGAGTTTACATTTTTACAATTAGGAAATAAAAACTATGAATAGATTTGTAGAAGTCAGTGTAAAATAATTCGTGACCTTATACAACATGCTAAAATAAGGCAAGCGCAAAACATAGAACTAAAAATAAAGTAAAATGAAATGAAGAAATTAAAAATAACTCTTGTGATAATGACAGTCATTGCTTTGGTGGCAAGTTGCACAAAAAAAGGAGAACCTAACAAACAGGGAGAGATTGTGACGACAGAACAGATGAAAAAAATATCGACAGACCAATCTATGAATGGAAAACAAATAACAGTTGAGGGTTATGCAGGACTTTGCAATTCAATGTTTGTTACTAAGGGTATAAAAAATGAAATGGCGGTTTATTCGGACGGATTTTGCAAAGGAGAAAAGCTACTCAATTTACAAATTAAAATCAGCAAAGGAGATATTCCTCTTACCGGAGATGAACCCCGCAATTTTGGAAGTTTTGCTGATGACAAAAACCTTTCAAACGAATCACTAACTTTTATGACAGATGATTATCAGGAAGTAAAAAACGGTAAGCTAAAATTTAGCGGAACAGTTGTTTACAAAGGAAATGATTTTTCTTTGGACAATGTAACTATACACAAATAAGATATAAAATTATGCAAACAAAAGGAGCAAAAATCGGATTTTTAGTTTTACTTATGGTTTTTGGGATTGGTGTTTATTGGTTTTATAACCACGGACCATTTGCAAAGATGAGTGATGAAGCAAAAAAATCATATCAAAATTATGTAAAAGTTGAAGCGACAATCACCAGTCAGGAAGGAAATGGGCGAGTTGGAAAAGGAGCCGCTCAAATATGGAAATTACAATTCAAAGATCGTACAGGAACTCTTCATACAGCAACATTGCAACAAGATGCATTTATGGGAAAAGATACAATTCTGTAGTCAATATCTATTATGACCCGGAAAACCCAAATGCAATAACAAGCGAAGCTTCCTATGATGAAGTAATGAAGTAAATAACTTACCGGTTGTGCATTTAAGAACTATAAAAAGATTATCCCGCCGCATTGAATATTACTACAGAATAGATGTCTGTTAATTCTGAATTACAACTTTTTAGACACATCTTATATTATAATTAATATGCACAGATTTATTTAATTTCAATCAATACCTAAAAAGATTATTATGAAAAAGACTTCTATAGCACTACTATTACTTTCAATATTATTGTTTTCTTGCCACCAGAAGAATAATGATGATAATGTAGCTATGAAGGACTCAGAATTAAAGAGTCCGGAAGAACTGATAAAACCATTTTTTGCAGATAATTATCCAGTTACTGACAAAATGTTAGGAAAACCAACCGCGAACAGACCTGTGACTACCTCTCATTTACGTTCTGAAAATACTGCTTGGTTTACGAATGACAGTCTAAAGCAGACGTTAATGTTTATTTTGTTTTCTGACAATTCAAGGATTGTAACTTCCTGTTTCGACAATAATAATTTCCCAAGTGAACTTATTAAAAAAAAGGATTTTAGTGACTTTAGTGACAATAATAATTATCCATCAAGTGAAGAACATCGCCTTCTATATTACAAGGAGTTTTTTTCAACTGCAAAAAAAATTGATGCCAAGTATTTTACTTCAAACATGGGATTTAAAATAGGTGACTCAAAAGAGAAAGCTATTAAGAAGTACGGTAAGCCAGATAGTATTAGAGTGGTAGAGGGTTTTGATAAATATTTCTGGAATCCGGCGGGAGCACAAATTACCAAACAAAATGTCCCTGAAAAGGATCTATTGCTTATTGATGAAAAGAAGCAATTCATTACAATGTACTTTAAGAACAACAAGTTAGCAACGATGATCCTTGATAATACTTCAAGGTCAGAACCATGATTTTATATGAACCAAGCTTTAATACTCTTTCAAATCATTTCAAAAAGCCGCTATGATAGATGTAATTTATTAGTAATGATTTTATTAATATTATTATGGAAAGAGAAAAAGGGAAATTACAAATTTCTGGTAAATAAGACTATCTGATGGGCATAAAGCTATATGTGAGCGAAAAGGTCTCACAATTTTTGATAATTCAGTGATATTTAAAAAAATATGAAATCAAATCGATTAAAATCTTTAGTAGCAATCTTCACCTTACTAAATTCAATATTATTCTCCCAAGATGCAATGATAACACAAATTGCAGGGAAAAACATGACAACGTTTTCCGTAAAAAACCAATCTTTCGAAGGAAAAGGTTGGGATACCATAGTATCTAAAGTACAAAAGTCAGATTTTGTACTTATCGGCGAAGATCATTTCATAAACGAAATTCCTTTCTTTTTTTCAGCACTAACAAACAAAGTTAAGTTTGATAATTTCTTTTGTGAAATAGACCCTTACTCTGCTAAAATTATTGAATCCAAAATTAAAAATTTATCTGACACCCAATTGAGAAATTATGTCGCTGATTTTGGAAATGTATTTTCTTTTTATGCTTTTGATCCCGAATTTGAATTATTAAAGCAGTTAGTGAATTCAAAAACTTCTATTTACGGAACTGACCAGATATTATTGGTAGCCGACAGATTGGTCTGCAGTGAACTGAAACTAAAGACAAAAAACGCTAAAGCAAAGAAAATTTATGAGAATATTGAGAATAAATCAAAATCATATTTCGCTGAATTTTTAAAAGACCAGAACAAACCGTTTTTCATGAAAACTGTAGAATTTGAAAGTGAAATTAAAAAACTTTTAGTATTAAATTTAAGCCAGGAGGAAAAGGAGAAAGCCGAAGCACTTCAATTTACGGCAAAAATATATAATGATGAAGATAGCCATCATCTACGAATTCAATTAATGAAAAGTAATTTAATGAAGGTCTATTCAGAATGGAAGGATAAGAAAAATTTATTCAAATTTGGAGCAAACCATCTTGCAAAGGGTGAAAGCTTATTGAAAATATATGACATTGGAAACTTAGTTAATAATGTTGCCGACAGCAAGTTTAAAAATTCCTTACACATAATGATATTAGGAAAATCCGGTACACAAGCATCACCATTCCAAGGCTTCCCTGATGAGATTGTAGATGAAAATAGCGGAAGCTTCAAATTATTAAAGCCTTTCTTTGATCATGTAACTTCCAATGAATGGTCTTGTTTTGATATGCTTCCCCTCAGAATGGCCTTAGAAAATGGAAAATTAATCGTTAAGGATGTAAAATTAGCCAGAATAATAAAAGGATACGATTACTTGGTGATTATTCCGAAAGTGACCGCCTCAAAATTCCCAAAAACAAAATAGATTGTACAAATCAATACGTCTGAATAGTAAAGTTGACAAATGCGTTAGATAGGAATAAAACGATCATTAAAATAGTAAAAAGTATCAATGGACTGAAGTTTGAAATCACTTTGACAAATTAGAATGTCATCAATAAAGTTACCCACAAAACGAAGAATAATGATCAATTTGATTCCGAAAATTCATAAGCAAACTCTGTTATCTGCAATTGCTAAAGGAGATCTTAATGCCGTAAAATTTGTGGTTGAAGAAAACAGCTTGGATCTTAATGTCTATGAAGAAAGGTCATATTCACCATTGATTATGGAAGTTCTTACCTCTTCTGGAATTAAAAATGAGGATGACAGATTAATCTTTCTTCAATATTTTTTAGATAACGGTGCAGATCCAAATATGAATTGCAAAGCTGGTTATAATTCTCTCCATATAGCTGTACAACAAGAAAATTTAGTTAAGGCCTTAAATCTTTTCATTGATTTTGGTGGCGATGTAAATGCATTGGACAAAAACGGAGCATCTGTTGCATATTGGGCAATTCAGGGATTTCCTTGGCGGACTGACGGAGAAAAAAGAGCGTTCCATCTGCAAGTGCTTGAAAAAATTCTGCAGCTGGGAGCCGATCTTGATTGCCAGAATAAATTTGGAGTAACACCTAGAAGCTGGTTAGAACATTCACCGGAAGACGTGAAGTTGTTGGTTCAGAAATGTGAACAGCTTCAGCCTGTTTATAAAACCGCTTTTACCCAGCAACCTGAATTCCCTACCAGATACACCTATCCGGATATTGTGAAAAATATTCGTGAGAACATGATCCCCACAACCGGACAGGCAGAATCATTAGAGGGTGAAATGCTTCGCAATCTGGATATTCTGAAAGACGAAGCGTATCGAAATGGAAATGTGAACTTTTCTGATTCTCACAATGCATTTGCTGAATTCATTCTTGATAATCTTACTACATTTACCAGAACAGATAAACAGGATGTTGAAAATATTACCGCTGCGGTCAAAAAATTAATGGATCCGCAAAAACCTTATTTGGAAGATGATGTTTATGATTATCTGACGGATCAAATCTGTATTTTTCACCAGAAAATAAATAACGACGATTTTATAGTAGAAACCAATAAAAAATGGTGGCAGATTTGGAAATAAAAAAACGAAATCTTCTCATTTGCAACTCCAATTTTAGAAACAAATTATCTGCCAGTTTATGGATATCTATTTAGTGAAAATTTTATCAAATTTAATGATCATCTTTATTCAAGGATTTATAGTATTTGAGATAGAACGTTTATGGAATATTTTAAAAGGAAATAACAGCACTACAGCAATAAAATTACTTCAATATATTGGGCTCCCTTTTTCCGGCTTTATCAAGGATAAAAAGATGCTGAGATTCATATCAATATTGCTTTATCCTTTGATAATCGGTTTGTTTTGCGCAGGAGGAATTCCTTTTTTAAATCATTTTTCAGGAGGGGATATCAAACTTGGAAATCCGTGGGGATATATTGCGATGTTTGGTACAGGCTACATAGGAATGAATATTTTGATTCTGACAGCATACATTCAAAGAAAAATAGCGGTAAAGAAAATATCTATTGATACCTCATCTTATATGATCATGTTTTATATTGCTTTACTCATGGTTAGTTTTTATGTTGAATTCAAAATATTTTTGAGTTAAATAATTTAATTAAAAATATTGGTATAGATAATCAAAGAGTTAAAAGATATCAACTATTAAAAAAAATGAAGTGTCAAATCAATTTGAGAAATGAATAATAGTGGTAAAAAAGAGTTTTGGATAAAAAGAATCTGTTTGATAAAACGTTATGTTTTGGGATTTATCATTGCATTTGCTTTGCTGCTAACAGCTTCTATCGTCTTATTTATAAGTTTTAAAATATCATCGAGTTTCCTATCGATTTTAAGTTTACCCCTGTTATTAATGATGTATTTTTTATTCAGAAGATATTTTACAAATTATGAAAAAATAATCAATATGTTGGATGATAATGAGGTCGCAGAATTACAAAGTGTTAATGATTCTGTCTTGAAAATCAGTAAATATTTTCCTTCCTTCATCATTACGTCCGGTAAAATTATAGTTATTAAGGCTATTAATACATTTGAGATTAACATAAATGGCATCACAGAAATAACTTTTAACTCTTTCTATAACAGAAGTGGTAGATACAATGTTGTTATAATTAAGCAAAACAACAGTAGTCCCTACTCTTTTATTATCAGCAACAGATTGGACCAGCAAAATTATTTAATAAAAAAAATAAAAGGATTTAACCCAGAAATCATCATCCATTATAATTGAGTTTATGAAAGAACCATACATTAATTGTTGCTCTTATCATTTGTAATATTGACAGCGATTTTCAGTATTGCATACCTAAATTAGTTATTAATTCTGGGCTGATCTTGAAGGTTACACTGTATGTTTTCTATCTAATACTCAAAGAATAATATTAAATAAAATCTGCCCAATGCAAAGAGCGTTCGGTAGTATGTATATCAAAGAAACAATTTAAACATCCATATGAGAAAGTATTTTCTAATTTTTCAATTTCTTTTGATTTCTTTTCACATTTCTGCTCAAGAGTTTAGAGAAAGTATTACTTTAAACGGTAATAAATTTAAAATTTATGACACTACAATTAGTGATAGTAAAACTGAAACGACAAAATATAGCGTTGTAGATGAAAAAGAAAATAAAATTGAACACTTAGCAAGAGTGTTTGACAAGAAGTCAAAAGCAGAAACTTATTTAGGAATATACCGTACAAATGATTCTGAAATACATTTTATAGAATTCAACCAGACAAAATCTCCAAGTATATTAAATCATTATGTTTATTCCCCAAATAAAAGTGGAAAACTTCAATTAACAAAGAAAGAATTAAACTTAATAGATTATCCCGAAGACTTACCTCCCAAATTTATTTCTAACAAACCAATCCATCCGGAGTTTCCCGGAGGCAGTAAAGAACTAAACAAATGGGCTGAAATTAATTTGAAACCTATATTACAAAAAAAACTAAAATCACAGGAAATAAAGCTGACATTAGAAATAGATGAAGATGGAAATGCTCTGCCTATCAATCTTAGTATCTTAAAATTAGACTCAAAGACTGAAGAAGAATTATTGTTAAAAATAAAAGGAATGCCTAAATGGGAAACCAGTATCCAAGCAAATAAAGTGTCGGGATTGGCTGTTATTCCAATTACTCTCAAATAATTAAAAATATTTTTTAATAGAAATTTAAAATGCATCAATTACACACCGCTGTCGTTTTGAAATTCAGTATAAAAAAGACTTAAAAATATGAATAAAGTTCAAAAAATATTTTTAGCTATTGGTATTCTGTTTATCGCATACTGTTTTTTTTCATCCATAATGGCACAAGTTGGACGAAACGTGAGCCGGATGCAAGCCTCAAAGTTATTTAAAGAAGATGATTTTGTAGAAAACACCTATCAGATTACGGAAGTATGGCAAAGAACATTCGAGAGGCAACATATGCCAGACAGCAAATCATCATACATTTATCTGAAAGTAAAGGGGGAACCTTTCAATTTGAATTTTGGCTATAATGCAACAGACTATGGTGACTCGACAATAAAGAATAACTTATTTTTAAAATATCTGCAAAAAGGCAAAATCATAAAAGTAAAAATCAACAAAGGTGACCTGGCATTTGCTGCTGACAAAAGCTTTAAGAAATCAGTCAGTAATTTTTTGCAGGAACTAATAAAGAAGTCGAAATTTATAAACTCTCTGTAGATGGAAGACCCTTATTTGAACAAAGTATTCTTACACCCACATTTGCTAACAGAGATTTTGCTGATATTGCAATAGAACATAACCTGTTAAGGCTTGGACTAATTTTGGTCTTACTTTATGCGCTAATATATTGGATACCAAAACTTGTAAAAAAATTAAAGATATAGCCGGAATTGGTTTCAAATCTTTGTGGTTTTCAAAACTTCCATTATTTGTTAACACCCCTCTGTCACTAATCAAAAGCAACCCTTTTGCCGTTTTCTCTTTTCGATGGCCATATTTTCCAATCAGCAACAGTTGTTTTCTCAATTCTTACCTCATAACTAAGCTCCATCACGTTATTTTGCGGTCATACAAATCAACAATATAGTGTCCAAGCTTCTTTTGTTTAAATATATTTGATGTATGATTGCCAAACTTCAATATTTTGCTCTTGGTAAATGAATTACTGCTACTATTTGTTATCTATTATCTGTAAAAGGCATTAATTATCAATTTCCAAACAGTTACGGTGGATATATTTCGGTAGAAAACAGTCATTAATTGGTTTTGCCATTTAATAAATCTAGGTAACACTTTAGTATTAATTTTGTAATTTGGCTAACGAACTTCTTTATTATTGTATATTATTTAAATATAAATGCCTACTTATATTTAAAGTAATATCATAAGCATATATTGATGCTAAAAGATAAAGGCTAACCTCATTTATGGAAGTTGATTTTTACAAACCGAAAAATATGTTTCTAAGAGACTATATTGAGGGCTATTATTTTTTTTCAGAGGACAGAAAATCTAAGCCTATCAGCTATTTCACCTTCCCCAGCAATTTTTGTATTCTGTCAATCTATCAAAATACTGAAGAATACTTCTCTAAAAATCAATATTTTGTAAAATCATCAAAACAGAAGAATGTAGTTTCAAGTTTATTTACCAGATATTCAAAGCCTTTAGAAATTATTTATGAAAATCTGGTGAATGAGATAACCATCTATTTTAAGCCAATTAAAATAAATCATTTTATCGAGGATTCTAAAATTTTCGAACAAGGTCAAATTTCAAACTTTATCCCTTTTCCAGATTTTAAAGAAAAAATAGAATTGATCTTCAACTTTTATCATGACAGAGAAAGTCAAATTCAACTTTTAGAGGATTATTTATTATCAAAGTTTTTAAAAAGAGATTTCAGTCTCGCCGAGCAGATCTTATCAGATGTTGACGCAGGATTCAAGCTTGAATATATAGCTGAAAAATATAATTTTACCCGACAGCATATCAGCAAAATATTTCTTAAAAACGTTGGAAAAACAATGTCTGAGTACAGAAAAATCCAGCGGTTTAGGAATGCCTTGATTTGCCACAAGATGAGCTTAAATCTTACCCACCTGTCGAACGATGGTTTATATTTTGACCAATCTCATTTCATCAAACATTTTAAAGAATTGACAGACAAGAAACCAAGCGATTTTTTCAAAATAGTGGAAACCGATAAAGAAAATGTCTGGCTTTATATTTAACGCATTATGTAGAAAAGCTTCATATCAGAAGTTATCTTTTAAATGAGCTTTGACAGTACCATTTTTTATGCTTCAATTTTATTGTATTGCTTTCATTGTAATTAATAATACACACTTTGAAGATGAAGTCTTTTGATCTCTAGCTCTACACTGCTGTATTTCTCAAAGTATTAAGTATCTGAAATGTCGAAAATTATGAATTGTATAATCTCCGCATCTAAGTTTTAAACAGTATTAAAACTAACCAACTCTGCAAAATATTTTATTTATGAGATTTTATTTCCTGTTTTTCCAAATTCTACTGCTCTTTCCAAATCGGATCTTTGTCGTTGATGAAGTCCGAGATGATATATCTGACTGGTATGTCAATAGGAATGCCTACACATTGTGCCTAATCTCCGTTTGGGTGATAAATGCCTAATCCTGAAAAAAGGATTTTGTAGTTCCCCGGAAAAATCATTCTCGTCTGATTGCCATCGGCACCAGCGGTTTGATTTCCGATAGCGACAAATCTTGACGTAAAAAACAACCCCGCAATTGCGAGGCATGTTATAAGCTTATATGGAGAAAGTATTTTTAAATGCACAATTTAGATGTCATAATTTTGGATCAAAAAAGAGAACTTCCGGATTGATGGTGGAAGCCCTCTTAAGATTTTGAATATATAAATTGGATGGTTACAAAAAAACACCCAAAATTCATACCAAAAAATTTAGGCTCCCTATTAAAAATAGGAAGCCTAAAAAGAATTCTATCGGTTTGAAAATCGGCTATGTAGATTAGGAAATATTTTTAATTGCAAACATAACCCCAAGGTGTAATTGTGTAACCACTGGCTCCAAGACTACAACAGACGTTAGGGCTTTCTACTGGACCATAAGTCGCTCTTACATTGCAGGATCTATCATTGGTCCACTTCATACCTCCATCTATCTGTTTCATTTCTTCTCTTGATAGCTGATTTGCTTTACTTTTGAATTTTTCTAAATTTTTCATAACATTGATTTTTAATATTTTGTAATGATGAATTTACAAAAATTTTAAACCTTAAAATCCCGTATAAATACGGTTTTATTTGGAGAAATATTAATCAGCCTCAGTTTTTATACGTCTTATTAAACCATTCAAAACTTTACCTCCAGTAGTAATGTATCTCGAAGTAAACCAATCTTTAATGGTTTCTGATTTGCTTTTTTATTAATTAAAGAAAGTAACTAACTATATATTGAATGTAGCACAAGCTAAGCTGAGTTTTATCTAAATGTTTTCATAAATTTGGAAGAACGCAAAGTATCGCAAATTTGCTTAATTTAAGATGTTTTATTTGCAATAGGGCAGCGTAGAATTAAAGTTAGCAGTAAACAGCATTGATAAATACCTAATAATAATAATAATAATAAGACAGTAAAAATGAAAGAATACACTTTACCACATTTCGGAAATTTAGCGGCAGAAAATTTGGAAGAATATTACACTGTTAACATTGAGTTCGACGGAGACGAAATTGAAATAGACCTAAACTTCGAAAACAAAACCATTGATACAATAACAATGGACAAAGTAAAAAATTTCATTGAAAATATTGAAAAGTATAACAAGCTAAACAAGACATATATTCTTAATGATTATAATGACGAAGTTGGTGACACAGTAAAATCATATTTGGAACATCATCTTGAAGAAGTTGAAAAAGAAGAGCTTTCAAATCTTATCAACTTTGACGATAAGACTATTGAACCTGAACTGCAACTTTTAAAGAATTTAAAATTAGTTAGAGTTGGGCTTTATCCTGACTATGAAGACAATTTCGCAATTTTTGATTATTCAATTGGAGTAGAAATAACAAATTATTTAGTTGTAATTAATACTGACGAGCATGGACAATTAGATTATATGGCAATGGAAAGCTAAAAAACCTACTTCCAAGAGCGGTTCTTGTTTGCAATAATGTGTGAAACTGGAAAGTTCAATGGTATTTCTTATATTAGAGATTTGTGCTTTGATTGTCATAATATCGCAAATCCCGAAAGATTACGTCAGCAATTTCCCAGAAAAAGGATCTATTGCTTATTGATAAAAAGAAGCAATAGATTATCATGTGTATTAAGAAGGACAATATAACCGGAAATCCATCAACAGTTATAGTCTATCAAAACGAATATCATTTTTCCAACTGCAATCTGATTAAATTAATTTTCTGTTTCTCATCATTATCAATCAGTATATCTGGTTTGATTCCTATATTATCAATAGGATTTTGAGGAAGTCGCTTAGATCTTGATATAGATATGATAAGATTATATTCTGCACAAAAAATATCAAAATATTGATAATTGGCATAATCTAACATTCCATAAGAATTTTCGCCAAATACAGTTACCTTCTTACTCTGTTTAGCTGTTAATAATAAGGATTCTGCTGAACTTGCCGTATTGCGATCAATTAAATAAGCGACTTTTTTAGGATATTCATATATAGAGTCTAATTTAATATACATTATATCCTTACCTCCCGGGTTTATAAAACTACCTAGGTTCTTTTTCATTAGCGCGACAACATCTGTAATATATTTTTTAGCTTCTTCGTCCACACTTTCATCTTTAAGCTGTTGCTCATAGTTTTTAATATTGTCTTCGCTAGCCCAATATTCTGAAGGAAATATCGCTATTGAATTTGTATATAAATAAGGTATAAACGGACTGTATGTAAAATCAATTCCTCCCATATTCCCCCTCAAATCGATAATCCAATTTGGAGTCTTGTCAAGCAGTACCTGATTTTTTTTATGATACTATCTATTTTTTCTTCTCATCCCACTCAAATGAAGGTAATGTTATTAATAACGTGTTATCACTTAATTGTTTTAAACTCGCTTCTTTTGCTAAGCTATCTTTAGCCGGAGGAGGAATGTTTTTAAATTTAGGAATCTGTTTATTGAGCTGACGTGTTTTTCTCTGTATCGCTTGCTTTTTTTTCGGTTTGCTGGTTGCTCTTTCCATTGCAGGCACAAAGCGATAGAACTAAAAGCAAAACAAGCTGTTTTTTTATTTTTAATAATGGGCAACTTTTAAGCATATTGATCATCAATCATAATTTTTGGATTACCCGCCAATGCTTCATTTTTTAAATATATCCTTTGGGTTAGATTTCCATGTACATGATAATGATGTTTCGTACCATTGACCAATTGAATGGTTATCCTGCAATCTTGTCTGCTTCTCGTAAAATTGAATCTTTTAAAATGTATACTTTTTATATCAGTAAAAGTATATGCAGGCTGATTAAATATTTTAAAAAATTGCACTTTATCCTGGTAAATAATAAAAGAAGGTAACCATTGTTCGGCAAATGGGCGTAAGATTCCCTGCCCAACGAAAATGGATGATTCCTTTTCACTTAATTGATTAACTGTAGTTATATACGCATTAAAGAATTTAAACATATAAATTCCCAGCGTGCTAAATACTAAACAGATAAACAAAATAAGAAGAAAAGGGAAATTTAAATAGCTATTATCATCACTAAAAGCATAATATAATAAAATGAACAGTCCTGCCCACATCAATATAATACACGTGATGAATATGCTTAAACTCCACCGCTTACGCAAAGTGATTTTTTTCAAAATAAGTTCCTTCATTTTTTAATACAATTTAATTAAAAGATTCCCAAAATAACCGAGCACTTGAGTCAAAGGTTTAAAATAAGAGTTTTTAAAATACTTTTAATTTTAAATCTGATATTTTAAAATCAAAATATCCAAAGTTTGAGATGTTTCCTTAACAAAGTAGCTTGATAATGGTGCAAAACCTCTTTGTAAGCCACTCTTATATCTCCTCCAATCATTAAAATAATTTCTAAAGATGCCAACTAAATATTTGATACAGAAAATATAAAATGCAGTTTTGCGAGAATAAAAAGATCTGGTTTTAGTGGTTTTTTCAAAAATTGTCTATCGTTTCCAAATTTCACTTGTTTCCCAATTTACAATATCAATTTTTGAGTCAGCTGTTAAATAATGATTTCCATCTTCCAGTGCGTCTTCATCTAATTGATAAAGATTGTTTTCTAAATCATTCTTAAAAATTTCAATCAACTCTTTTGTAGAATTTGCTACTAAAATCCCTGTTCCATATTCATCATCTATGAAGATGATTTGACCATAATGTCCTTGGCTGGTTGGGGCCAGATCAATAAACAAACCGGTATGAGATCCGTCAAAAGCGAATTTTACCCAATCATTATTATACATATTGGTCAGGTCAATTTCTTTATCTGCTTTTTCAAGTGGAATATTTTCAGATGCGTAATGTTCTTTTTTGTACAAATACTCTTTAACAATCCGGTTGACAGGAAAGAAATCCATACCATAGAACAGGCTTCCGAAATTTTCCTGGTTATTTAATCCGTTGTGCCATAAATAAAGTTCTTTAAAATCAACGGGGAAACTTTTACCAATTGTTTTTTCCACTTCGTTAATTTCACTTTCTGTAGCAGGTTTTTGAAGCGAATGGTTAAGAATTTTCTGTGCATTTTCTTTTAACCAATTTACTGTTTTTTCAAAATCTTGTTTCATCCTATTTTTTGTAAGTAATTTAAAGAATAGACTCTGTAAAATCTTAGTAGCTTATCTTATTTTTATAGATCCTCAATTGACAACTAACACGGAAGCCACCATTGCATAAAAAAGAGTTTTCCGTTTTTAAGAAAAATATTGATATGCCCGTCGTAAAGTTCATAATCACCTTCTCTTAATTGAATCATCTGCAGTTCGCCCTCACCGTAAACATTCATAGTACCTATATTTTCTACTGAATTGGGAAATATTTCTTTTAGCTGAGCAATTGTAGTGGAAGCATTAAATATCATTCCCTTGTATAAAATAAAATTGTTTTTTGTGAATTTAAACTCATCAACCGCTACCTTTTCGTCTGAATTTTCAAAACGCGAACCATTTTTGTACAAAAATTTGTACTGTAAATTTTTAGCTGGATCAAGATTTTGAAAGACATAGGCGCATGGTTCTTCCTGCTTCATTAGTTTAGTACTATCTGGCTCTCCGAAGTTGTTCTTAAAATCTTTTAAGGAGAAAAACCGTTTTACCTTACCATTAAAAAGCATCAGATCGGCATCAAGAGTTTCAATGCTGTTTGCGTGGTTTTGATCAGGTGGCGCAGTTTCTGTTACAGGGCTTTTTGAGGATATACTAAGCTGTTTCTTAAAGGGAACTGATTTCGTGTCATCCTTTTTTCTTTTATTATTCCGGTCTTTATTTCCTTCATTTTTGCAAGCTGTAAGGGCTGAAAATAAAAAATAGAGAAACAGTATTTTCTTCATTTTATGAATTTTAAAGTTGCTTCATGTGCTAAATAAATAATTCTGATACTCTAATTATACTTTATTTTACCAGCTAGAAAAGATTGTTTGATCTTTTCAATATCGTTTTGAAAAACATCCAGATCTTTTTCTAATACGATATTATTTGTGCCGGTTTCTTTGATGACAAAATCAAAATAGTCTTTCTTGAAAATAGAAAAAAGAGGGATAACTGATGACTGTTTTTTAATTTTTCCTGTAAAACTTCATCACTATCCATTCTGCGTGTAGCAACAGTCTGAGATGAAGGGTCTTCACTTTCTGGATCAAATGGTGGTAGAGCTCCCTTCGGAGATGCCTAGATTATTTCAACTTCTTTATCAGACAGTGCATAATAAGGAGCTGCTAATTCTTCTGTCCAGAATCCTGTATTTAAACCTTCTGGGTTTCCATGGTGTTTTCTTTGATGTGAAACAACAAGGTTCAAGGTTGCAAGAAAATGACAGAGAAAGATTTCAGGTACGATAATTTTAATCCGGCGTTGTCAGTTCGCTTTTTTACGTCATATATTTTCCAAAATATGTATTCAGAGCTTCTTCATTATATTTGTCTTCTCCACGCCAAGATTCAACAAATGTCCAATCGTGCTTTCCTCTACTTGGTCTGTCATAAGATGCCGGTTTAAGAATGTCAATGCAAGCTAAAATTTCAATTAATATCTTTCGCTCATCTTTGGTTGATTTCAAAGCAGTAGATAATTTTTTTTCTAATGCACTTGGATAATCGTTGGGTTGAGAATTTTTGATGATGGATAGGATATTTTTAAAAATCTCAATATCCTCCGTCGAAGGTTCTTGGATTTCTGCTGCCTGAAGTTGCTGAAGGTCAAACAAAGTGTAAATAAGTTTTCCGTGTCTAATTCCGCCCCATTTTATTCTTTCAAAATTCAAAACATTTAAGTCTTCATTGATATAATCCTTGTCGCCTATAATGCCATATTTTAAATCTCTGCAAATTCCACAAGTATAACTTTCGTATATAACTTCTTCATCTTTTCCAAAACTTTGTCCGCTTACTGCTTTTGTATATTGATGAGGAACCAATTGTTTCGCTATAAAATAGGAAGCCAAACTGGAACGCCAATCTAAACGTCTATTAGAAAGACTGCTTAAAAAGGCTGTTGCAACTTTGTCGATTGAAATTGTGGGAAGTATCTCAAAAATCTTGTCCAAACATTGGTCGTGAGAAATGGTCAAAGGTTCAAACATCAAACCTTTTGATTTTGCATACTCAAAGTCAGCAGCATCTATCTGTATTTCATTATCATCAATCCAACCGTTTTTCCAATACGTTTTGAACAATATGTTTTTGGCTTTTTTGTCCATAGACTTCTTAAATTTTTGTTTGTTTGTTTGTTTGTTTGTTTGTAGCTAAAAAAACAAAAAAATCCTTTTGAGCAGAAGCACTATTTTCCAAAGTATTTTTTCATTCTTATTTTAATTTTATCACTATCTTCTGGAAATGATGCTTTTGGTCTCCTTTCCCAATAAGCTAGTCCCTGCTCCAGCGCCCACAGTGCTTGATCTCTATTACCAGCAATTAAAAAGAAATCACAAGCTTTATAGTGAGAACATTCATTTTCAACAAGTGCGTAGGCTGCATTTTCCCAATTAGAAAATTTATTCAAATAAGGTATTCCAATATTTAAAAAGTTTTGTTTAAGCACTGTCAAAACTTTTTCTCTTTCATTTTCATCTATAATTTGAAAATGCAGTTCTCTTTTTTTGTCAATGATCGGGAATTCCCAACCGTTGATATTCCAGTCCATTGCTCCACCTAAACTGTCATTTATCGGTTCTTCTCCAAATTCATCCTTATGCCATATTGAATATATTTTTGAAGACACGCCAAATGATGTCCAAAATTCTGCGCATACATCCGCTTCATTGTATCTGTTGAGCTGAAAATAAATCGTCTGAACGAAACCATTTATTTTTCTCTTAAATGTCAATAAGCTTTTTGAAAATGTAAAACCCATTTGTGCCAAAGGTTCCAGTAAGGTCATTTCAATATTAGTCGTTATTAATTCTCTTGGTTTCATATGGATCTACGGTATTAAGTATTTCTGCTAACGTTTGCTGCTTTGCTTAAAGTGCATCAAAATTTACATTTGTATATCTCTTTTGATACATCGAAGCGTCGAATGCTTGCTTTGATCCCAGCTGAATTAAAACTTCCTTTTGAAATCCCACTTCTTTCTCCAACAGATTGTTCCAAAACTCAGGTCTATCTGAAAAATTTTCATAATAGTCCAATGTGTCAATAATTCCAATAAAAAGTGCTACTATCTTAGTCGTAAATTTCAAATCAGAGGTTCCACTTGCAAATGCATCCAGCATAAATATTTCTATTGGTTCAGGCTCTTCATAGTTGTCAGCATAGACATCTATAGCAGCATTACTTTTTTCTATCGTTTCCACGTAATTTTCAATATGACCGTTAATAATATCTAAGAACAATTGGTTTCGTTTTACTTTGATTCCAATATATTTGTGGATAGTCTCTTCAAACTTGGGCAACTGATAGTAAAACCCTAAGATGGAAATTGCTAAGCTTTTCCTCTGCTCCAAAGAACTATTTACTAGCCCATCAACTAAATTTTTGGTATGCTGGTCTATTTGTTTTACAATGTCCATTACTTACAGAATTCAAATTGTTGGATATATATCGAAAGGGGTTCCTGAAAATCGAAATGATTTATAAATCAATTTTCTATGCAAATATAGTAGTATTTCCATATCCACTTTCATATGTTAAACTCGAAAAGTACTTTGAAATAATTTCACAATATCTACAAATATTTCAAAAAAGCAACTTTTCATACAGAACCCGAATACTGCTGAAAAGCTCCTTTTCAAAGCACATTCATTTCTTGTCTTGCATACTAGAATAAAGCCTAGTTGTTAGGCTGTATTGTTACGTGCTCTGCGTAAAAAAGTTGCCGATTTCAGTTGGTTTCGTATGGTTTTGTATGTATTGATACCGATATAGAGAAACTTCAAAATTCGGGAATAAGTATCTATCAGCTTTAAGGTAGATTCCATGTAGTTGGGCATTGAATCTAATTAATTTCAGTTGAGCATATAAATCAATAAACTTTAGATTACCTTACTAACATTCATTAAAAACAAGTACAATGAATTTAAAAGAAATATTAAATAAAGCGAATGCTTGTATAGCTGCGGGTAATTACGATCAATTTATGGCATATTATACCACTGACACTCAATGGACATTCGTAGGTGAAACATCTCTAACGGGAATTGATGAAGTCATGGATTATATGAAAGAAGCCTACATCGAACCGCTCAGGTTCAAGGTTGATTCAATGATAGAGGAAGGAAATTATCTCACAGCAGTAGGTACAATAAGCATAGTGAATACTGACTCTCTATGGATAGCCTAGAAGTAATTGCGATGTATGGAGGTTTGAAAATGGTAAACTGGCAGGTCTAAAAGGCTTTATTGCTAACTGATAATCTTTTTATGATAAATTATAATCGTATAAAGACATCAATCTTTGTAAGTATTATCAAACAGCCAACCTCCGATAACTTTTACAATCTTCGGCAATCACAAGAATAATCAGGCAATCTCATTAACCTTACGAAATGTCATCAGACCACAAAATTTCTTTTGACACTACGATCCATCCTCTCATAAAATCGTAAAAAGCTGCGCTTGAAGAGGCTACGAGAGAAGCACATGACTACCAGATAAACTGGTAAAACTCAATGTATCCCAAGTAACTTAATGTTAGAAACACGGTATCAATCAACCCATGAATAATGATATTTATCCAGATATTTTTAAATCTAATATATAAAAATCCAAAAGCGATCCCGAATACGAATGTCATGATCAATCCTGCCGTACCTTGATACAAATGAGGCAGACAGAACATCAATGCGGAAAGGATGACTATAAGAATTTTCTTATCACCGAAGATATTTTTCAGTTGAGCGAAAGCAAATGCCCTGAACAGCAATTCCTCTCCTATCGCAGCACTGATCCACATTCTATATAGCCATTTGATATACTGTGCTGTGTCACCTTTGATGTGCTCAAAAGTAGAATAATCGGCTGGTTCGTTACAAAGCCAATTCACCAGCGGCTGGATAATAAAATCCACTGTCAATTCTAAGATCAGATATGAAACTAAAATATTTTTTATGTCACCTGATTTGAGATTCTTAAAATTGAGTGATTTCAGATCGCCATTTTGCAAGTAGGTACTGATCAGGATAAAAATAATGATGACACAAAAAGTATATGGAAATTTGGTCAGTGGATTATAGATCAGTAAAAAAGATATGGGAAGTAACGCTAGTGATATCCATTTAGTTTGTAGCAGCCTTTTCATCTTCATCATTTTAAAAGTATATTTTACAAGACTTAAGATGCCGGCAGGATATTTTCAAAGAACTTAGCAATGTTCTTTTTCAATTTTTCAAAAATGTCCGATTCGCCAAACTCTTTATTGTCATAGCCTATTGGAAATCCTTTCTCCACATATTGATTATTTTTTAGAGTTGTAAGATTTTGAAAGTCCCCGTTCACAATTCCGGTCTCATCGGTATGGATATCCAAGTATTTTATAGCCGCATTTCTGGAGAAATCCAACTTTCTGATATCTATGGTCTTTACCTCTTTCTTCAGATCAGATCTGAAATACAGATTCATTTTCCTGGTGTCAATGACTGTCTGCCATTCACCGGGATGTATGGAGTTTAAAATATTCCACGCATAGTCGACAGGCTTTTCATCGTACGTATAATTTTTTAGCATATAGTATGCACGGTTGTAACGGTCTTCCCATTTTATGTTTTGTTCAAAATCAAATTTATCATTTCCGCCAAGAAAATCAAATTTTTTAGCAGCGGCCAGATCCTTATGGTACTGATTGTTGCATAGCAATGGCATTGGCATTTCCTTATTGGTAAGTACGGTGTATTTCCCGTTTAATAAGGCAATCGTTGCAGAATTTCCTTTGGCATCGGTCAGGAAAAAATGACTTCCGGCTGCATTGGGCCACCAGTTAATGTTGGGACCATCATTCAGATGGTCTACCACTTCTTTTACCGTTTTGTAGTTGTCCAACTGGTACTGTATCCATTGTGCCCAGAACATATCAGGCTGTTTTGGATTATATACTTTACTGGTCTCTTCGAGATATAATTCAACCAAAAAAAGACCTTTTTCATTGACGCCGTAGCAGGGAAGGTCATATCCTAAAAGATTAAAGGTTACAGAACCGAATTTTGAAGTCCATTTTTTATTGGCTTGTGTTTGATCAGTTGTCAGATTTTGCCAGCTGATATTCCTTTTCAGGACATCCCGCTTATTAATGACGATCATTCCGGGCATTGTTTTCCAGTTTTCATTGAAGCCAACAACGTTATAATTGTTCCCTGTCAGCAAAAATGCCGAGCACGCTTTACTTTGGACTGAGTAGATAAGAGCGCATATCAAAAAATAGCGCAGAAAGAAAATTTTCATAAAATTGATATTATAATGCCTACGATGAAAAGATTGATTGGTGAGCCTACATTTTTACAGAATCCTGCTCTGCAATTTGAATCTTTAATCCTCAACAAATTTACAGTCAGTACAGAATTAAGTCAATGGTTA